>OBAF01000995.1_pt1 | contig 19436 bp, 15 predicted proteins | sample 1517851 | NCBI WGS metagenome assembly OBAF01 (sample SAMN04571706, study PRJEB22368) | human gut metagenome | biome: human gut; material: stool | host: Homo sapiens | place: Luxembourg | collected 2012-10-19 | reverse complement strand
ATAGAAATGCCCCACGATCAAGGCGTAGGCTGTGTCGACATCGTTGCGGTAGATATAACGTTGGTCAATGGCCATATTTGTTCTTTCTCCTTCCATCAGCACGACGGTTTGCCCGTCGCGCTCCACAATGCGGTCTTGGCCTTTGGCGGTGAAGCAAGTAACGAAAGCCATAAAAATCACAGCATACCGTAATGTTTTCATATCACGTTCTTTTTTATCGGTTTACCATGCATCTTTGACATGTTTCACAAACTTTTCTTTTGCTATGAGAATACTCTCTCTATGGCTCGGCATTGCGTTTATACACCAGCTTGCCGTCTTCTACCACTATGGCATCTTCGTAACACTGCACTGTGCTTCCCGTATATTCCGTTGACGGCATCTCTACCAATAAGGGAATCCTGTCGTATTGACCCGCAGAATTCTTCGTCATTGCGCTTACTATACTCCGCTTTTGGTACACGATAGCGATGTCTTTGTCCGTGGATAGTACCACCGTTACATATCCAAATTGTTCATAAGAGCATGAAAAGAAAAGATATGCCACACTGGTAGGAGATACGGGAATCGTTACAAAGTAACAATCCTCTTCGGTCGGATAACTTTCTGTTGATTTCCGATGCGACTTTGCCCAACCTTCAAAATACTCTATATGCACTGTTTTTTTACAGCGTCGGTTCGTTATCGATATTATTTGTATATCACCGCCGTCTTCTATGGCATCGGGATCTTCCTCCAATACTTTTTTCCAATAATCCGAATATGCATATTTATATAATTCCACAACACTGAAAGTGTCGACTTCACGACACATAAGTCGATATTTACCATACCCGCGAGCCTCTTCACTGCCCGGCAAGGTATCTACATATTCCGGTCTTGCGATGATTTTCCCGTCGACTATCGTGTACAACTGATTAGAATCTACTAAATTACCTTTATGTCGCATCATCAATAAGAGGTATGCGCGGTAGGTGTCGGGCATCTCCTTTTGCAAAGAGTTGAAGGCTTGCATCAACCGTTGGGGGTTGTTCTTGTAAAGTTCTTTCGCGACGGTCTCTTTCTGCACGAAATGGTATAGCTCGGGATAGGCCCGCTCGAAGTCGTAGTATTGTGTGAGATCGTTTTTGTCGAGGATTCTCCATATTTCCTGCGTTTGCTTATAGGCCGGTTTCAGGCAGGCAAAGCGGATAAGTTCGTGCAACTCATAGTCGGAGAGTGTCGATTGCAATGCGGCTATATCGTCGTTGTGCAGGTCGATGGCCGGATTGGCCAGCTTCTTCCGGTACATGGCCAGCCCTTTGACGACGAGGCTGTCGTATTGTGCCTTGCTGCACAGTTCGCCGCGGGGCGATAGCAGCAGGTGTTGGGTGTAACGTCCCGTCATGCCGGGATAGAGCATGAGAATGGCATCGATGGAGTCTTGGAATTGTGTGTCGATTTTTTGCCGGGCTGCCAGGCGCTTCTCGTCGTTTCTGGGGTAGATGAAGTCGTAGGTGCATTTGCGCCGTTCGCGCAGGGTGATGTAGCGGGCCAGGTCGGCTTCCTTGTTTGAAGGCGTTTTCGCCCATAGCAGGTCAATCTCTTTCGGCCCCACAATATTTACAATCGAGTCGATTTGCGATTTATACACTTCGTAGGCCACCGACTCTATGACGGTCATGCGCAGTGGCGACGGGTAAGGATATGTTTTGGCCGTGGCACCTGCGGCCCAACCTCCCAGGAGCAGGAGTGCGAGAAGGTAGCGTTTCATATCGGTGATATTATATGCCTTACAAGATATAAATATTTGGCGGAATTTCAAAAATTTTTACCGTTAACAAGTGAAAAATGTTCCGATTATTTTTGAGAGAACCTTTTTGTGTCGGAGTTGTTGATTTCTATATATAAATCAAAACATAAAATTATGGGAAAGAAAGCGATTGAAATTGTCGATTTGGAAGTGAAAAAATTGGTCGAGACACTCAATCAGGCCCTCTCGGAGGAGTGGCTGGCCTATTACCAGTACTGGATTGGTGCCCGGGTGATGAGTGGCCCCATGCACGGCGAAATCGAAAAGGAACTCTACAAGCACGCCGATGAGGAATTGCGTCATGCCGAGATGTTGGCCCGGCGCATTATCGAACTGGACGGTACGCCGGTGCTCTCGCCCGAAGACTGGCCCCTCCTGTCGAAATGCAAGTACGAAGCACCGGTCGATGCCTACATCGAGTCGATTCTGAAACAGAATCTTGCCTCGGAACGTTGTGCCATACATCGGTATGAAACGCTCGCCCGGCTCACCGACGGGAAAGATTTTACCACCTTCTCGCTGGCTACGCAGATTTTGGCCGATGAGGTCGAACACGAGACCGATCTCGAATCGTGGCTCAACGATATACGTGTGTTCCGTGAGTCGTTGGTAGCCATGCCGGTGTGAACCGTTGCCAGAGTTGCCCCTTGTCGACAAATCGGAGCGAGGACAGGCCGGCCCGTTACATGTGAGGGCGGCCTGTCCTCGTTTTGTGGAAGGATTCCGGTGGCAGAAGATAAAACAATATCGTTGTAACTGACCATATCTTTTTAATTCATCAGGTGAATATGAACGTCGATTCGACGACGTTCGGCACGAAATTCTTGTTTTTCCTTTGGCTCGGCACGAGCCTTTACTTATATTTGCGCAAAAGCATTTTTGCAATATGACTTCTGAGAAAATACGAGGAAAGAACCTTTGGCAGAAAATTTTTTATTTCTACTACGACGGTTTCAGAGAGATGACGCTGGGAAAGACGTTGTGGATAATTATACTCCTCAAACTTTTTCTCTTTTTTGTGGTACTTAAATTGTTTTTCTTTCCCAATCTGTTGAATACACGTTATGACACAGATGGTGAACGTGCTGAGCATGTCTCTGTGGAACTGACCGATTTTCATTAACCAAACCTATCTTCTTTGATATTATGAGCGATTTGTATTCTCTTGTCGATTGGTCGCGAGCGCAATTTGCACTCACGGCAATGTATCATTGGCTGTTTGTCCCGTTGACACTGGGTCTTGGCCTTATCGTTTCCTGTATGGAAACCATCTATTATCGTACGCGAGATGAGCGATGGAAGCAGACTACCAAATATTGGATGAATCTCTTCGGCGTGAATTTTGCGCTGGGTATTGCCACGGGCATCATTCTTGAATTTCAGTTCGGAACCAACTGGTCCAATTACAGTTGGTTTGTGGGCGATATTTTCGGTGCTCCTCTGGCTATCGAAGGCATCATGGCCTTCTTTATGGAGGCCACTTTTGTGGCCATCATGTTCTTTGGATGGAACAAGGTGAGTCCGCGAGCTCATTTGGCGGCCACATGGCTTACGGCCATCGGTGCCGCATTGTCGGCCTTGTGGATTTTGGTGGCCAACGCATGGATGCAATATCCTACGGGAATGCAGTTCAACCCCGATAGCGTGCGCAACGAGATGGTCGACTTCTGGGCGGTTGCATTGTCGCCCGTGGCCATCAATAAGTTCCTCCATTCGGTAACAGCCGGTTGGGCGCTCGGGGCAATATTCGTCATTTCTATTTCGTCGTGGTATTTGTTGAAAAAACGGGAGGACTTCCTCTCTCGTAACAGTATAAAGGTTGCCGGCTGGGTGGGCCTGGCCGGAATATTGCTGGTGATGAATACCGGCGACGGGTCGGCTTATTGGACCGGGAAAACCCAGCCCATGAAGTTGGCTGCCATGGAGGGCCTTTATGAAGGGGGCCGTGAGCAGGGGCTGGTAGCTGTCGGGCTGCTCAATCCGGCAAAAGAGTCTTACAACGATGGTGTCGACCCGTTCCTCTTCAAGATAGAGATACCCAAGTTGCTTTCGGCTTTGGCTACCCGTCAGGCCGATGGTTATGTGCCCGGTATTGCCGATATCATGCGGGGTGGATATGAGGAGGTGTCGGCCGATGGCGATACGACGGTGGCTCTCTCGGCCGAGGAGCGCATAGCCCGCGGACGGCTGGCCATACAGGCTTTGGCCGATTATCGGGAGGCCCGTAAGGCTGGCGAGGAGCCGGCAGCTGCCGAGGCTGCCGAGATGCTTCGCGAGAATTATCCCTATTTCGGTTATGGTTATGTCACCGACCTTTCACAATTGGTACCCCATGTGCCGCTGGTCTTTTACTCGTTCCACATCATGGTGTTGCTGGGGGGATATTTCCTGCTGCTTTTTGTCGTCGTACTGGTACTTTCTTACCGTAAACGGCTTGCCTCTTGTTCCTGGTTGCTGTGGATAGCACTCTTCTCCTTGCCGCTGGGTTATCTTTGCCTCGAATCGGGTTGGATAGTGGCCGAGATGGGCCGTCAGCCCTGGGTTATACAAGATATCATGCCCACCTTTGCGGCGGTATCGCGCATAGAGACGGCGGCCGTGCAGACGACTTTCTGGCTTTTTGCCGCGATTTTCACGGTGCTGCTGGTGGCCGAGATTGGAATCATGTTGAAACAAATCAAAAAAGGAACCGAAAAAAATAACCTCTGACTATGGAACTGAACGAAATTTTTTATCAACACTATTGGTGGTTTCTGATATCCCTGTTGGGCGCGTTGCTGGTGTTCCTGTTGTTTGTGCAGGGCGGACAGACACTTCTCTCTTCTCTGGCTCGAACATCGGAGGAGCGTACATTGCTTGTCAATTCGTTGGGCCGCAAATGGGAATACACATTTACTACGCTGGTTGTTTTCGGCGGAGCCTTTTTTGCTTCGTTCCCGCTCTTTTATTCCACCAGTTTCGGTGGAGCTTATTGGCTGTGGATGGCCATCTTGTTCAGCTTCATCATACAGGCTGTCTCGTATGAGTACCGTTCAAAAAAAGGCAACCTTCTCGGTAGGAGTGTCTACGACACTTTCTTGCTCATCAACGGAGTAGTAGGGGTGGTGCTCCTCGGTGTGGCCGTAGGTACATTCTTTACTGGTGCCGACTTCCGTGTCGATAAAGCACAACTCTACGACGACCTTGCGATGCCGATCATTTCGACTTGGCAGAATCCGTGGCACGGCCTCGAAGCCGTTGCCAACTGGCGTAATCTGCTCTTGGGTGTAACCCTCTTTTTTCTGGCACGTGTGCAGGCACTTCTCTATTTTATCAATAACATCGACGATGAAACGATATATGCCCGGGCACGCAGGCAACTGCTGTACAATGCGGTGCCTTTTGTGGTGCTTTTCCTTGTTTTCGTTGGAACAACTCTGGTTTCGGACGGTTACCAGCTCGACCCTGCTTCGGGTGAGATTTCGATGCGCTCCTACAAGTATTTTTACAACATGGTCGAGATGCCGTGGGCGATGGCAATTTTCCTGCTAGGTGTGGTGGGTGTGCTTTATGCCATAGTGCGGACAGCTTTTGGGCAACGCTGGATTCATGGCATCTGGTATAGTGGAGCCGGTACAGTCTTGGTGGTGTTAAGCCTTTTTTTCATTGCCGGCTATAACAATACACCCTATTATCCGTCGACGGTCGATAGTCAGAGTTCGTTGACGATTTACAATAGCTCGTCGAGCCTCTTTACGCTGGAAGTTATGAGTCTTGTTTCGCTACTCATACCTTTTGTCTTGGCTTATATTTTCTGGGCGTGGCGGGCCATGGATCGCAAGTCTATTACTACCGACGAAATGAAGGGAGAAGATCATCTATACTAAATCGGCCTCGGCTGGGATAAAAGGAATAATATATGTACGAAAAGTCCTGTTGCGGAGACGCAATGGGGCTTTTCGTATATATTTGTGCAAAAAATAAGGTTATGAGTAAATACAAGCGAGAGGTCTCTTTTTTTGATGTCGTAAATGGTCTTGATATCCGAGTAAGCTCTAATGAAGAATTGGCTTTATTCGACTTCGATTACAGTTATTATCAGAAGGTGAGAAAAGCGCTGGTTTTGAAATATGACTCAGAAGATGACATCTATTTTAAGAGTAGGAGCGCGGGAATGTTCTGTTATATGCTCCAAGGTTCGATGTGCCTTGAAGTCAATCGTCGTGAATGTATTTTACAGGCTGGTGACGTGTGCTGCGTACTTGAAGATGATTATTATCGGGCGTATGACATCTCGGCCGATGCTCGTTGGTTTGTGATAGTAAGTCGAGCCGGCGGGTATATGATGCATGGCATTGATAGCCCGCTGCTCTTGATGTCGTTCAAGACAAAAATCGATAACCGACGCAATTTCAAGATGCGAGAAAAAACAGCCCGGTTTATACCCCGGCTGTACGGTCTGATGCGAGAGACGCTCGACGATGATGCTCTCTCTTACAAGGACAACATTGTGAAGAGTTTTACGCACATCATGTTTTATTACCTGTGTTCCGATTTCCTTTCCGATGGTTCTTCGGCCGAAGTCCAAGCTCCTTCCCGACAGAATGAATTGCTGATGCAGTTTACGCGCTTGGTATCGGAGAATTACAAGGAGCATCGTAAAGTCTCTTTTTATGCCGATAAGATGTGTCTTACGCCCAAGTATCTGTCTACGATAGTGTACGAGGCCGGAGGAAAATATGCCCGCGATATTATTGCAGAATATGTATTGTGTGAAGCAAAGCGTTGTCTGCTCAACACCACCATGACCGTACAGGAAATCAGCGACCATCTGCATTTCTCGTGCCAGAGTTTCTTTGGAAAGTATTTCCGCGAGCATACCGGTGTCTCGCCGCAGGCCTACCGCAAGTCGCCTTTCTGAGCTGTGCCAGACTGCTCCGGCATTGCCGCTGCATGGAGAGCCGGCCTATTAAAAAGAAAACACGGGCCAGGAATTTTCTTGATTCCTTGGCCCGTGTCGTGTGGAGGTGGAGAGATTCGAACTCTCGTCCAAACGAGGAAACAATATGCTTTCTACATGCTTATCTCCGCTTCGATTGTCGGGTGCGCACAAGACCGGAGCCACCAATACGCGCCTTAGCCCCTAAGATTTCACGGTCGCCCCGGGGCGAGACTTCCGCTATTTCCGATATTCTTGCACCACCTGTTCGGTACGCTTCGGAACCACAGCAACCGGGTGATGTCTCGTTCCGGCAACTGTTGCCGGAATAAAGCTAACCTACTGTACTTCGATTAAGCAGCGAGAGCGTAGTTGTTTTCGCCAGTTAAATTTTTGATGTCTGAGATTATAGAGCCAGGCAACGAAGCTCTGCATGCTTACATACCCTTTCTACCCGCTGTCAAAACCGGTCACCCCCATGGTGAGATGTGTGAGGTATGTCTCCTGCCTCCCAATAGTACAGGCACCGCCACTGGCCGTGCCCCTTTCGTAGAAGCAGGATGGCAAAGATAATAACTTTTCGTAAAAATTTATGCCTTTCGAAAAAATTTATGCCGTATTTTCCCCTTTTATAGGGGTATGGCAGCGGTTCAATGATATCAAGCCGGTTGGCTGCCTTTGCGTATGAGTATGATGACCTGCACGGCCACGTCGAAGAAGACGATTTTCCCGTTGGCGTTTTGGGCAATATCACGTTCGGCCAGGCGGAAGAGTTCGCACAGCTCTTCAATGTTGGCCCCGTTGATAAACGGTGCAAAGCGGGAGAGAAACTGACTCTCTTCGGGGCGGGTATAGTTCAGCTCCGGACGATGTTGGTTGTAGATGAAACTTTCGCGCAACATCTGCTGGCAGTATCCGATAAACCGTTTCTCGCTTTCCCGTCCCAAAGCTGCCACCTCTTCGCTCCATCGTTTAAGCTCTTTGACCTGTCGGGCATAGGCCTGCCGCATGAGGGTGACAAAGAGGGTGAAGAAACGTTCCCGTTCCTCGCTCAACTGTATGGTTTCGAGAGCTTTCAGGTAATCGCCGGCAGCGATGTGTGCTACGGCATTGGCCGTCTGTGCATCGAGGCCGTGGCGCTGTTGCAGGGCATTTGCTATGGCATCGGTGGTAAGTGGAGGAACCTTGACGCGTTGGGTGCGTGAGCGTATGGTTTCAAGCATCTTTTCGGGGCGGTCGCTCACGAGCAGAAACAGCGTCTTGTCAAAAGGCTCTTCGAGCAGTTTCAGTATGGCGTTGGCACAAGCCTCGTTCATGAGGTGGGCTTGCCATATAATCATGATTTTGTATTCCGACTCAAAACTTTTCAGCGTCAGTTTTCGTATGATTTCGTGTGCCTCGTGTACATAGATGAGCGGCTGGCTGTTACCGGTGGCCAGGAACTGTTGCCAACTCTCGGCCGAGGGGTAGGGGGTGGCTTTCAGGTAGTCGCGCCACTCGGCTATATAGTCATCGCATATAGGCTCTTTGCGCTGTTTCTTGTTGGCGATGGGAAAGACGAAGTGCAGGTCGGGGTGCATCAGGGCAGAAATCTGGCGGCACGAGGGGCAAGTGCCGCAGGCGTCGTTGTCGCCGCGGCAGGTGCATTGCAGGTAGCGGGCATAGGCAATGGCCAATGGTAGAGCACCGGCCCCGTCGCTCCCCTCGAAGAGTTGGGCGTGGGCTATGTGTCCGCTCTTGACCGTGTCGATGAGGCGGCGTTTCAGTTCGTCGTGTCCGATAATATCCTTGAAAAACATCGCTTTCAGTTTTTTTATGACGCTTGCGGGTGAAAAGTCGGTTTCGCGGGAGAGGCGGGCTGGGCTTCTGATTGTGGTACCGGCGGCGGTAGCGGGCATTGTGTGGACGACGCCCCCCCCTGGGCCGGCGGGGTCAATACACGGCTGCGGCTACTCGTCGCACACTTTCGGTGGCCATGAGCGAGTAGAAGTGTATGCTGGGCACCCCTTTCTGTTTCAGCTCCTGAGCCTGGGCGGTGCACCACTCTATGCCCACCTCCCGGGCGGCGTTGTCGTCGCGGCAGGCAGCCAGTGCGCGGGCCAGTGGCTCGGGCAGGTCGACGTGGAATACCTTGGGCAGCACCGTCAGCTGGTGGGTCGAGGTAATGGGTTTCAGTCCCGGTACGATGGGTACGGTGATGCCTTCGGCCCGGCAGCGCTTGACAAAGTCGAAGTACTTCTGGTTGTCGAAGAACATTTGGGTTACCACATACGAGGCGCCGGCATCGACTTTGGCTTTGAGGTATCGCAGGTCGGTCTCGGGGTTGGGTGCCTCGTCGTGTTTCTCGGGGTAGCCGGCCACACCGTAGGAGAAGGGAGAGGTGAGGGTCATGTGCGACCCGTCGAGAAAGTATCCCTCGTTGAAGCGGTTGACCTGTTGTTGCAGGTCGATGGCGTGGGCGTGTCCCTCGGGCGAGGGGGTGAAGCGGGCCTCGTGTTTGGCCTTGTCGCCCCGCAGAATGAGCAGGTCGGTAATGCCCAGGAAGTTGAGGTCGATAAGGGCATATTCGGTCTCACTTCTGGTAAAACCGCTGCATATCAGGTGCGGAACGGCGGGTATATGATACTTGTACTGTATGGCGGCAGCTACGGCTACGGAGCCGGGGCGGCTCTTTTCCGATACCCTCTGGTAGAGGCCGTTGTCGGTAGCCTTGTAGATAAGCTCACTCCGGTGAGAGGTGATGTTGATGTATTTGGGATCGAACTCGCGCAGCGCGTCGATGGTGTCGAAAACTTTGCTTATGCTGTTCCCTTTCAGCGGTGGGAGTACTTCAAAGGAGAAGGCCGTTTGACGGCTGTTTTTGATTATTTCGGCAACATTCATTGTATCATATTTTACGGCAAAAATACGTTTTTTATCGGTTGGAAACGACTTTTTGAAAGAGAATTTCGCTTAAAACTTTTCTATCATCTATTTCCGATGCTCCTTGCTGATGGGTTGTTATCACCTTTTTTTTAAATAACAATCGGGTAAATATGTGTGATAATGAAATAAAAACTAAAAAATGTAAAAGTATCGATTTGCAGTCAAACAAATCTTGCCTTATTTGTTATAATTATGTACATTTGAGAACAGTGTTTTTCATGGTATTAAATTTAGGTTACGAAGATTGGTTATCGGGAGATAATCAATCTTTTTTTGTTTGTGTTATTATGTTTAATAACATATTTTTAACAAACAAAATGGACTGTTTTTTTGTTTATAGAAAAGAGATAGTTCTAAGGGAAAGATAGATATGCGCAATATAAACTCTTGGTTTGATTATTGTGTGTGTAAGGTTATATATTAATTTTTTCAGATTTTTCCTGCAAACTATTTTTGCAAACCAATTAGGATATTATCTTTGCCTAAAATTTCAGAAACGAAAAAGGCCTTTGTTATTAGGAAAGTACAAAGATGTAGAAAAAAACTCGTTTTGATGAAATTGTTGTGTTGGAGGTTGTTTCTCTTTTAATTTTTGAATTTTCCCCCGAGAATGAGTCTTTTTTGATGAATGGTTATACTTTACATGCTGAGTCATGGAAATGACTTTAATGAAGAAAAAACTATTTTATCGATGCCTGTCGATAATTAAGAGCCGAAGCATACGATTGGCTGTGGGGGGGATGTGTGGTATTTTTCTTTCTCCGCTCACGGCCTCTGCTCAGGACATGGCCTTGAAGACCAATGCCCTGGGTTGGGCTACGTTGTCGCCAAATGTATCGTTTGAATATCGTGTTGCCCCCAAATGGACACTCGACTTGTCGCTTAGCTACAATCCTTTCACATTTAACGACAACAAGAAGTGGCGGCATATTTCGGTACAGCCCGAGGCCCGATACTGGATTTGCGCTCCTTTCGGCGGCCATTTCGTGGGAGCGCATTTGTTGTATATGCACTATAACGCGGGCAATGTACATCTGCCGTTCGGCATTTGGAAGCAGTTGCAACGCTATCGCTTCCAGGGAAATCTCTATGGTGGTGGTCTCGTTTACGGCTATCACCATATTATCAACAAGCGATGGAGCATAGAAGGTGTCATCGGCCTGGGCTTTGCGCACACCTGCTCAAAATATTACCGTTGTAAAAACTGCGGTCGCTATATGGGAATCGCAAAGAAAAACATTTTTATGCCTACGAAGCTCTCGCTTTCGGTGGTATATGTAATTGATTAATGCCATGAATAAGATAATAGCCTGTATTGTATGTGCGCTGGTCGCCATGAACATTCCGCAGAGAGCTCTGGCGGCACTGTCTGTTCCTGTGTGTCAGGTGTCGGCCGACACTGCATTTGTGCATGATACGGCACGGGTGGTAAGTACCCGTCTCTGCGACGGGGCCCTTGTGGCCGATACCTCCCTTATGGTATCTACCCGATATGTGGTAAGACCAGCTTCAAGGACAGAGGCTCCGGCCGTTGCTCCTGTGGTTTCCGACACTCTGGCCGTGCGTAACGTCTCGGGTCTTGGAATGCCCGACACATTATTAGTTGAGTGGAGCGACAGTATTGTCCTTACGCTGCAATTCCCTCTTACCGTTTCGAAACGCGAAGTGAAGAAAGACTATTGCCTCTGGTTTACTCCCTCATTGTGTGGAGAGAGCGATACAATGTCGCTCCCGGCCGTGGTGTTCCAAGGTAAGCGGCACCGTCGCTACAACACCCGCAAGGCTTGGCTCGACGGTCGACAGGAGTGGTACCCCTCGGTGCCCAAGTCGGCACCCGGCGACACGCTGTGGTATGCGATGCAGATAGCCGTAAAACCGTGGATGCGTTACGGAGACCTGACCCTCTGTCTGAATCGGGAGAAAGAGGGTTGTTGCTCGGTCGATACGCTCGACCCGCAGTGTCGGGAGCCGTTCAGGTATATCCCGCCCTATTGCCCGGAGTTGCCGCTTATTCTGCCGCAGGTCTATCCGTTGGCCGAAGAAAATCCCGTATTGCACCACCTCTCCGATTACCGGCCTTACGACGGTACGCAGGTGTTGCGCAAGGAGCCGGGAGCGCTCTATGTTTACTATCCGGTGAATCGTTACGCTCTCGATACCCTGTACCGCACCAATAATGCGACACTCGACAAGATTATCGAACTCACCTCCCGTGTGGCCGCCGATACGGCCGCCGATGTGCGCTTTATCGAAGTTATCGGTCTGGCCTCGCCCGAGGGACCTCTCGATTTCAATATCCGCCTGGCCCAGCGGCGTGCTGAGGCTCTGGCCCGTTACATTCAGGAACGCACCGGCTATCCCGACTCGCTCTTCCGGCTCATCTCCGGAGGTCCCGCCTGGGCGGAGTTGCGCGATATTGTCGGCGACGCCGATTCATCGTGGAGCCACCGTGCCGACCTCCTGCAACTCATCGATTCCATCTCCGATCCAGTTGAAAGAGAACGGGCCTTGCGTCGCCTTGATGGCGGAAAGGCCTATTGGGCTCTTTGTCGCGAGGCGTTGCCCGAGTTGCGTAATGCCGGGTATGTACGCATTTATTACGACAATGCCCCCGACCGTGTGGCCATTATCATCAATCGGGCCATCGGCCTGCTTAACAACGGTTATCCGGCTGAGGCACAGGCCATGCTCGAAACAGTAGCCTACGACCCTCGCAGCTACAACGCTTTGGGCAATGCCTGCTATGTCAACGGCGATACGTCCCGGGCTATCGATTATTTGCAACGGGCTGCCGATATTGGCGATGAAGCTGCAGCCCGCAACCTCCATTTGATAAAACGGCGCGTGGCTGTCGTTGCGGAGTAAGCGTGATAAATTGTCTCCTTTTCAAGGAACAACATAGTTCGAAAGAAAAAACAGAGTAAAAAGTATACACAAATTCAATAAATAGTTTCACCAAAAGAGAAAAAAACATGAAAAAAACATGGAGACTTGCCCTGGCCTGTTCAGTATTGGTTTCAGGGGTCGCGTTTACAGCTTGTAGCAGCGACGAAGAAGAGTTATTGACAGGAGGTACCGATACGGCGGTAGTGCCCGGTACGTCGCAGGAGGTAAAGACACAGATTAGCATCTCTGTTCCGCGGGCCAAGGTGCAACGTTCTACGGCCGACTATGTGCAACAAGATGGTGCCACCTTCAATGGAATGGAAAAAATCTATCTCCTGCCGTTTGCCAATCTGAGTGGAGATGGCTATGTACAGGCGGCTTCTACATTTGCCGGTAACCAGCAAAATCTTGGAAATATCAGCACCGACGGTTTGGCAGAGGGGGTAGAGACCTATTCCAACGTAACATTGCCCTATGGCGACATTGCCTTCCTCCTCTATGGCGAAGCACCCAGCAGTTCGGTAAAGAATCAGTTGACGGCCAGCTACGAGAGTGTACCCATGGCTACCGCGAATACGCCTGCTGATATCACCTTCTCGTTAACCAACATCGATGCACCCACCGGCTTGGACGCTTTCTCTGCCGCTTTGAGAGATCTGCGTACCGATGTTCAAGATGTGAAGGCCAAGGCCGAGACAGCCTCTGCAACGACCGATGCCGTTTATCAAGTTGTCAACAACCTGGTGGCAGGTGGCGCTTCTTCGGTAGCAGAAGCCCAGATGTCGTATCTGTTGAATGCCCTGTCGACGGCCGCCAATTCGCCCAGCTCGGCAACTGGTTCTTCGGAGTATGAGACTGCCATCAACAATCTGAAAGCCGAAATCACCACGGCCCAGAATGCCGTAACCACTTTCTATGGCAGCTATGGCGATATGCCGCAAGCTGTTTATATCTTCGATTGGAATGCTTCGGGTGCTTCCGACGAAGCTACGATGGATGCCGGCATCATCGAGACCGGCTCGCAACTTAGCTATCCCACCTCGCTCTATTACATGACCAATGCCTTCCCCATTGATTATACCAGTGGTTCGGCAGCCGGTACTAATTGGGGTAGTGATGGTCTGTGGACGAGCGGCACGAGAGCCACGATTTCGGCCGCTACAACCAAAATAGCTCTGAACAAGACCGTAAACTATGCCGTAGGTCGCCTCGATGTGAAAGTAAAAGCCAACGCCAATGTGTTGAAAGCCAATGCCGCCGACGGTACCAGTGATACCGATGTAAATGTGGTAAATGGCGGAACCTCTGCCTTCACCCTTACTGGAGTGGTTGTAGGTGGACAACCTGCACAAGTGGGTTGGAACTTTACCAACACGACTACGGATTGGAAAAACATGGTCTATGACAACGAGGTCGTAGATGCTGCAGCTGATGTCGCTTATGCTGCGGATTTCAACGGCGTAGCTGTCAGTTCCTATGTTTTGGGATTGCCCACGCAGGTAGTTACCGCTGCCAGTGAAGCTGTTGTAAACATCGCACTGGAAATTACCAACAACGGTCCTGCTTTCTATGGTAAAGCCGTGAATGGTCAGCCCGCCATTATCCCTTCGGGAGCAACCTTCTACCTTGTAGGACAACTTGACCCCTACACCACGGGTGGAAGTGCCCCCAATCAGGTATTTGCTTCGGACTACTACACAACGGCCAACCTGAATATCTCTTCGCTCAAAAACGCCTATGCCACCTTGCCCGACCTTACCTCGGCTCAACTTGAATTCTCTCTCAAAGTTGACCTTACCTGGCAGCAGGGTATCGTGATAAACGAAGATATTGAATAATCTTTTTCGGATTATAACCCTATAATGTAAGGAGAGGGGAACGTTGGTGTTCCCATCGTTCCCCTCTTCATTTTCACAAATAAGAATTTTGATACTTCTCAAATGCCCGATAATTTATCGACATCCCGTTTTTCTCTCCTGAAAAGGTGGTCCATGCTCGGCACCGCGATAGGATTGCTCCTGACTACTTCGTGCATCAACGAAGACCTGTCGGAGTGTGGTTCGTATTGCGATTTTCATTTCCGCTTTACCACCGAGTTGAGCATGGAACAGGTTGTTACCGACAACCTCTCGACAAATGCCGCTGAACAGGAGATGGCCCGACTGCTTGTCGAGAAACTTAATCCAGCCTTTTCGGGCGAGATACACCATCTCGAAGTGCCTTTCTTTGAAAGCGAAAGCCGCTCTGCCGCTCATAACGAGATAGTTGAGGCCGGCGGTACCAATGAGGTATCTTACTCGCTTTATCTGCCGCAGGGTACCTATCATCATGTACCTGTGGCCAATGTCGCTACCGAGGCGGTTTGTGCTTCTTCGGGGCATCACCACCTCGACCACTATGCAATAAGTTATATTGACAGTGATACCCTTGAATCGTTTTCTTACGGTATCTATCACGCCACACAGAGTATCGAGTGCGACGGAACCGACAAGAATGTACACATACCCCTTACTATGACCAACAGTGCGGTGGCGCTGGTACTCACACCGGCCGTCGACAGTGTTGAGTCGTACATCGTCAATACCGCGGCCGGCTACTCCTTTGCCGACAGCACCTACGACTTCTCTTCGCCTACCATCGTGCGCACCTCCAACGTGCTTACCGACGATATGGTGGCTTCCTACGGAATATGTTTCCCGTCGAAGGCCGAAGAGCCCGTGCAGCGCGCCACATGGGGCGATACCGAATACTGGCAGATGCACGTCTATGTAACCCGTGGCGGGAAAACGACCCGCAACATACTCTCTGTCCGGGAGCCGCTGGCTGCCGGAGAACCTAAAATTCTGAAAGCAACCATCTCCGACGACGGAGAGATTATATATCACGGCGCCGAAGTTTCTGTCTCGGTTACTCTCGACTGGAAACCCGGCGGTGACCATAACATTGAAATATGATAAAGATGTTGAGAAAACTATTTGTGATATTGTTGCTGGCACTCCTGCTGGTACCGATAGGTTGCAGCAAGGATGAGGTCGTGGACATCACCCGCTATCGAACGGTGGTGATACGTGTCCCTGCCGACACCTACCTCGGGCAGCGCACACCCGGCGATCCCGGAGTGGTGTCGACCCTGCAAATACCCCGATATCTCTATTTCTTTACCGCCTTTACCCCACTCAATTCTACGACGGGAAATACGGGGCCTCAAATATCGGCCTTACGTTTGGATCAGATTACACCTGATTCTTGGATTTCCGTACCCGATGCCACCGGGACGATTATAAGTTATGAGCGAACGATACAGCTACCGTTGCCCGACGCCGATGAGGTGATGCTCTATGCCGTTGCTTCGTACGACCCTTTGACCGATATGGAAACGCTGGTCGACCAGGTACGAAGTGGCGCTGTAACACTTGATGAATCGACAGTTGCCTCTCTACAACTTTCTTCCGTCCAAGCCGACGGCTCTTCTGTAAGCATTGCCGATGTCTATGCCGGTAACGGTAGGTTGCTTACCGATGAGAATGCAGTGAATGAGCCTCTTGTTTGTTACCATGTGGCTGCCAAGTTTGATGTTATTTACAATCTCTCCGACGATTTTCGTTCCGGAGGAGCTTTTGCCGCTTGGCGTGTCAAGACCTTTACGCTCAAAAACCAGATAGGAAAAGGGTTCTATTTCAATCCTGCGGCCAACAGTTATGAGGCTCAGGAGGCTTTGCCCGATTATACGTTTATCGCCACTCCGGGCAACAATTTCTACGGGCGGTTCGATCTTTATCTCTTTCAACCAATTGTCATGGAATTTCCGTGGACGGTAACCCTCACCGACGGAACGGACGAAAGAACCCTTAGCGGTACATCGACCGCCACGGACGTATCGACCGGATATGCCGCCTATTTTCGGTTGAATTTAACCATAAACGGCATCGGCAGCGATACCGGTAATGAATGAAAAGGTAGTTACGACTATGATGCGATGGAGTAAATTTTTATCGGCGTTTTTCGCTTTCTTGATATGGGGTGTGGCATCGGTTGCCGCACAGTCGGCATTGCGCCGATATGTCGATGTGAACAACGGTGCCTATACCAACGACGGAATGAGTTGGTCTACGGCCAAGAACAACTTGCAAGAGGCCATAAATGATTTGGCCCTCTATATGTCGACCAACAGCATCGCCGAGGGAGGAGAGATTTTTGTGGCTGAGGGCACCTATTACCCGTCGGAATCGACCGATGAAGGTAGCACACTCTTTGCCTCATTTAAGATGAAAGAGGGTATTACCGTGTATGGAGGTTTCCCGGCCGGCGGTAGAGAGACGGCCGACGGTAACTATATCGAAGATCCATCCCTACGGCCCATGAGAGACAATGCCGAGTATGGCTGGCAATTCAAGTATGAAACCGTACTCTCGGGCGATTTGTTACCCAGTAATCCTGCTGTGTTCCAGTGGAATGAGTCGGCTCAAAATTTTACAACGGTATTTCCATCGAATGTCTATCATGTCGTGTGGTTTGCCTCCAACGGATTCGGTGCCGATGGCGCTCCCGTACCGCTCCAACGCGAAGCCGTGCTCGACGGTTTCACCATCAAGCACGGGTATGCCTCCGATCCCACGTTTACCGGTGTACATTACAGTAGGGGTGGTGGCGTATATTTGGTTGATGGCGGTGTTGTGCGCAACTGTATTATTACCGAAAATTCAGCTACCGAGCGTGGTGGTGGCGTCTATCTCCATGGAGGAGGTCTTGTCGAGTCGTGCTATGTCCATCGCAATACATCGCCCGGAGGTACTGCTACGACCGAAGGTTATGGTGGCGGTGTCGCATTAGTTGATGGAGGCGATGTCCGCTATTCCATGATAGTCAATAATTTTGCCGCCAATGGAGGTGGTTTGGCCTTGTACAATTCCGGAGAAGCATCGGGTATCTTGTCCGACCATCTCAATATGGCGGCCGTTTCTTCGGTTGTATCCAACAATACAGCCTCGAACGAAGGTGGCGGTATCTACATGCGCAACGGCGGTATCCTTAACAACATGACAGTTACGGCCAATCGCTGCAACGGGCTGGGTATCACCCTTAATGGCGTGCAGAACGGAAAAAGTGGGGGTGTCTATGTAGAGAATTATGCCTGCATCATCAATTCGCTTTTTTGGGGAAGTACAGTGGGGACGACAGGTGTTGTGCAATATTATCACCGCCCCGATGCCGACAAGACGGGCGACCTTACATCTCTGGTATTATATTCGGCATTTTCCGACCAGGCCGTTACCGAGTGGACCTATACCTATCGAGCTTCTATTCTTTCGCTCGAACGGGAAAATGTGTCGACGACTTCCAATACAGAGAATTATCCGGTGTTTATCAATCCTCCTCTCGACGCCAGTTTCTTGGCCGTGTCGGGTGTCATGGGCGAAGCCATCGACTACGATACCCGTTATTCCTGGCAGCCGGCATCTGTATCGCCCGTGAGGGAGTATGGCCGTAAAATCTCTGACATCTCGGCTCTGTCGCCCTATCCGCTCGATAGGGCGACTACCACGGTCGATATATGTGGCGAAGCATACAGTATTTGCCCCTCTTTGGGAGCCTATCGCATCAGCAATGCAGTCATAACGCCCTATATGTCGGGCGATACCGTTGCCTTGTTTGTCGACCCCGAGATAAATAGAATTGATGCCAATGGCCTCGGCGGCAGCTGGGACGCTTCGCTGGTGTATCTCAATGTGGCCCTGTCGCATTTTCGTGATAATGCCGACGCTTATGCAGGGAAAGTCAAACGTATCTATGTAAAAGAGGGTAATGTATCGCCCTTGTGCGCCTATACCAATACCCGTTATCTCTCGGCCGGTATACAGATGGTCTCCGGAGTTGAACTCTATGGCGGTTATGCCCGGGCTCTCAGTGGCACCGATCGTTCTGTGCGTAATCCGGTCAAGTATCGCTCAATTATCGACGGGAAAGTTGGAACCGATGAGTATGTCTATCATTGTGTGATTTTCCGCGAGGTATCCGGTGCCGTACTCGATGGGTTTCATATCGTCAACGGTGATGCCACGCTCACCGGTACCGAGACGGCTCTTATCAAAAACGGTGGAGGTATTGTTATGGCTGTCGACCCCGTGGCCGGAGTCACGGGCGATGGCTCCATGACGGGCAATGTCATACGCAACTGTCTTATAGAGAACTGTGTAGCCAATAAAGGCGCTGCCCTATATGCGCAACCATATCCCGGAGCGAAATTTGACTTGAAGATGTCTAATTGTGTCATCAACAACAATACGTCTGTCGATATGGATTCGGGCGAAGCTGCGGCTCTCTGTTTTGATATTCCTGCCGAAGGAAATGATGAGATATCTGTCGAGCTCGATCACCAGACAATTGTCAAAAATGTGGGTTATGGAGTCTGTGCCACGCAGCCCGGAAAAGTATCAATAGTCAACAGTTGGGTGTGGAGCAATGCTTCCCGGGCTTATGACGACTGTACCCGTCTTACTGCCGATAGTGCCCTTACTCTGAAAAACGTAACGGCAACTTACAGCGCTTTTGATGCCGGAGCAGGGTACAACGACAATGGAAATTTCTCGACACTTACTTACAACAGAAACGATGCTACTTATCCGATGTGCGAAAATCCCACGCGTAACATAGGCCACACGGTCGATGCATATAATACCTACAACGGAGGGTATACAAACTATATGCCATCGAACATGAACCCTGTTATCAATAAAGCATCTGCGGGCAGCACCTATCCGGCAACCGATATTACGACCGTTACATCTCGCCTGACCGGCGGAGGTCCCGATATCGGAGCCTATCAAAATGATAAACTTCCGCTTAAAGGTACGGTATTTTATGTACGCGATTATCGCACGGAAGACGGTCGTGTCGATCTTACCCGTGGCGGCGATG
>OBAF01000989.1_pt1 | contig 19608 bp, 30 predicted proteins | sample 1517851 | NCBI WGS metagenome assembly OBAF01 (sample SAMN04571706, study PRJEB22368) | human gut metagenome | biome: human gut; material: stool | host: Homo sapiens | place: Luxembourg | collected 2012-10-19 | reverse complement strand
CGGTGAATGCATGGGCAGTTTTTGCCTCGAATGCGATGTCAGTGTTAATAGGTCGCTCAACGCCCGTGATATTTGCGTAGCGCTCAATTTCCTCAACGTTCAGAAGAGGCCTGATTTTTTTGGCGATCTCCTGATTGATAATCGCTCGGTCAATGTTTGCAATCATCCAAGAGTTTTCCGGATCAACGAACTGGTGAGTGACTTTCTGCACTTTCTTTCCGGTACGCAGCTGAAATTCTTTTGCGACCGTGTCTTCAAGCACCGTTCCCCAGTAAGCAGGCTCAGACATTCCTTTGTCTTCTGAAAGACCGAGCTTATCGTTCCATACGTCGAGCGGTGTTTTCCAAGGATTTAGACTCAGGACTGCTGCCACGTCGGAACCGCCTATGCCTCGGCGCCGGCCCTCGAGCCAAGCGGCACGTTGTTCGTTAGTCATTTTCTACTCCTATAAATAAGGCAGAGAAGGGACCCTGTTGTGGAGGCAACTTTCTCTGCCTTTTAGGTTTTACTTTTTTCGCGTAGTAATACTCTTTGCACTTCTTTTTAATTTCTTGTTGATGCTCGAGGTAGTAGAGGCGCTTTCGCTCCTTTATTTTTATCTCTGCTATGCTTAACGCCATTCGTGCTCCTCCAAAAACTGATCAAACAGCAGATCGACCTCGGGATCATCGTCAATGCCGAGCTCGAGGACTTCTTCAACCCGCGGATTTCCGAGTCTCGGAACGTAGTTCTCAACGAACTGCTCCCAAAGGCGCTCATAACGTTCTTCCCGCTTTTCTTCAGCAGGTGACATTCGCCAAAGGTCCCCAGGACCAGGACATGTGCGAGGCGTTACATGCATAGCAGCCACCTCTGAAAGGCAGTAGCACTAAAAATGAAATCCAGGATCAAGAAAGCCAGTGAAAAACCAACCACAGCGCATAGAAAGCATGTAACGGTGTTTTCAAGCAGATCATCAAATTTTTTATTCATGATTGCCTCCGATAGGCAAAAGGCTCCCCACCTGAGCTCCAAGGAGTTCAGTTTGTTTACCGCTCAGGCGGGGAAGGAAGAAGGGATTTAAGAATTACGCGAGATCAGTTGTCTCATTCGGCCGATGAACCAAAGCGGCTCATGCCAAACATCGTAGAAGCGGGAGGCGTCTGAGCGTCCCTGCCTGTAGGCTTCTTTTGCGGCCCACTGAATTTGCGGCTTGAACAAGTCATCGAAGTAGTAGATCAAAGACTTGATCGCCTGCAATTCATTGTCAGTGATGTAATGCTTGCTGACAGGAATTGCAGGGATGGCCGGAAGAGGGGCAGACACTGAAGAGTTGATCGTGAGGCTTGGAGACTGGACAACGTAATCAGCGCGCACCTGATTGACTGGCGCAGGTTGTTCCTGAACGTCAGGCACATCGAAGTCCGAAAGTTTCAGGCCGTCAATGAATTTCAGAGCTTCCTCAAAATCCCGCTGTAGCAGGCAGGTGTAGCGCGGAATGCGAAATCTCCGCTTGAGTGCTCGGTAAACAAAGCTGTAGTTTTTGTTTCCAAACAGGGCGTGAGTTTTGCGCATCACGCGGCTGGATAGTTCGTACTGCTGTTCGTTTGTGATTGTCTGAGTTTCGCTTGCGTGTCTTTCCTCGACAATCTTTAAAGCCTGTTCGTACGTTAGCTTGTCGCTGATGTAGGCGCCTTGTTTTCTGATGGCAGGAAGAACTTTATCTGCTAACCAGTCCTGAAAAGGAACTGCCTTCGGCTTGTCGGAGCGCATCAAAAAGCGATAGAGACCTTGTTCTGTCACCGCCAGTAGATTCTGAATTCCGCCTTTTGTTTCAAAAGGTTTGATTTGCTTCCACTTGTCTGGAACGTTTGAAAAGAGTTTAGCTATACCAGCTATGGCAGATACTGAGTATTCCAGACAAAAAGCAATGTCTTTAGCGACAAACCAAGAAGTCCCATCGAAATTTTGAATACGAACTGAAAGAGTTTCGTTAAAAGCGAATGCAGTTAATGCTGACATAAGTCACCTTTGGATATTAAGTTTCAAATCCGCTTCCTAACGCCAATTAGGGTGAGCGGGACTTGCGGGTTGGCGTACCAGTCCAAAGGCAATCTGGCGCACTTTGCAGTGCCCCACAAGTCCGCCCGTTAAGGTAACTTGTAAGGGTCGGTATCAGATTCAGACCCTTTGTAGCCAAAATAAAAACCGCTTTAACGATCTAGGCGGCTACTAATGCCTTTGGATTTTACGGGACGCCAATCCCGCGTCTGTTTTTTGCAGACGAAGATAGTTTAGCGTTTTTCATGGCAATCTGTAAAGGCCTCACTCTTTGACATCCGGAAACATGCCATCAATCACGTCTAAACACTTGTCCCAGAAAACGTTTTGAGAGTGTTCCTTGAAAAGGGCTTTTACTTCCGGTTGTGCTCTGTCCATTGGGACAATCCGATCCAGATCAAGCGTAAGCGTTTTCTGACCTGTTAGTAGCGCCTGAACAACTGCACGCTCTGCATAACCCAGAGCATCATTCAGATCAACTGTTTTGCCTCTATCTGCGATGATGGCTGGAATGGCCTCAGCAAAAATCTGAGCTGCCTCGCCTGGTAACAAAATCATGTTTACTCCTAAGTATGTAAAAAAGACCACATTCAAAAGCTCCCCTAAGCGATGAATTTGAACTAAATATTGGTAAAGCCCGGGGTGCTTATGAAGATGGTCTGAACTATCAAGTTTTTCTTAATAGTTGAGGGCAACAAAAAAGCCCGCCGAAGCGAGCTTTTGAGTTATTCGAAAATTTCTAAGAGCCAGTTAGACTTTGTGTGCAAAGTAGAGAATTGATCCAGCCATCACGCAGAACACAACCAAGGCCAGAATCATTGTTGCAATCCATACGTTCATTTGCTACCAAGATGCTGAAGTACCAAAATCCCTGCAACACATGCAAGGCCGCCTAGAAAATAAAGAATCCAAGCAGTTGTCATTATTCATCCTCCTTCGTAAGAACAATAGATAGCGCAATGAAAACCAAGCCACCTAACAGTCCGGCCGTGTTGCTTTGGAATAGCCCAAGTGCCACACCTGCCACACCAAGCTTTTCGAGCGCATCGGTCAATCGCTTGATTTTGTTTCTGTACCTATTGATTTTTACAAGCATCTAAATTCCCTTTCCTGCATTTTAGTCGAATTTAGTTGGATTTAGTTTATCGGTACCGCATTCGGGGAGTGCGGAATGTCCGTCTTTCCGGGGTGTCACCTCCGCGGGATAATTAATTTGCGAAATTTCAACTATCTCAATGGAGGGAAAGATGTACGAAAATCTCAACGATCCGAATCTGGTTGTAAAACTTCTCAGGAAAATAGATGACCTTGAGAGAAGAATTGAATTTTTAGAGAAAAGCCAAATCAAACCTCAAAATCTTGTGTCTTTCACTACGGTTGCAGTGAGCGGCAAGTTAGGCCTTCAACCCTTAAACATGGAACTTGCATGGGGCGGCGGACCGTCTACTCAAGTTTCAGCGTTAAGCAGTGCCGCTTACCGTCAAAATCTAAGCATTCTCAATTCTTTAGCCATTCGTCATAGCATCGTTCCAAGTCAACGGATTCCATAACAGTAGGGCAATGAAGATGTAGATAGTCCTTGAAGGATTTAACAGCAGCTTTCTCACTTTTGTCGAAACCTCGCCAAAGCCAAGAGAGAGCTGCTAAATCTCGATCCTCAATAAAGACATTCTCAGCATAGGCAACTCCCAGCTCTGGAACTCTAATGACGATTTTGATACACGGCTTATCGAATGTAGTTGTATCAATCTTTACCATTGAGTCTCCGGGAAGGGGCTCCGTTTTCAAAAAACCTCCAGGCAGTTGCTGCCGTGTGGTTTGAGCCGATTTAGAAGTAATTTGCTCAATAAGTTTGCCGGCTTCGACAGCCTGCGAGGACAGCTCCTGAATTCTTTTGGCTCTATCCACTGGCTTCATATTATCGTTCTTCTCAGTAAAATCAATTAAGGTCAAGTTTCGCTCTATCAAGGTTTCCAATAGGCCAGCCATTTCTTTCTTACTCATTGAAATAGTTAGACCCTTGCACCAGAGAAAGCACTGAGTATTTCGTTTGTCATTTTCCATTCTTCGTCTCCTTTGATGGTCAATTCATTCAGAAACCTCTTCCTCTGCCGTTCACTGAACAGACACAAGAAAATTGACAGAGAAGGGGCTTTTGAATGGATAATTAATCGACTGGAGGAAATTACATGTCGAAAACAATCTCGATTGCTCAGTGGCAAAAATATCTAAACAAGAAAACTGGCGGATTCAAATGCCCAATCTGTCATCAGACTGACTGGCAGACCCAGCAAAACTCGGATGGAACGGTTGCGGAAACCAAGATCCTCGACCAATCGTTTGAGAACTATCTCTACAATCAAATCGGAGAGGCGATTGTTGAAAATGGTGGAACTCACGAGGAAATTGCTGCAATCGATCCGCAGCACGGTCAAAGATCCGAGAGTCCAAGCCTTCTGAAAAGCGTCAATATTCTCCGTTGCGGTCACTGCGGCTGGGTAGCTCTATTTGATCGCGAATTCGTTGAGGAAGAAATCGATGGGTAAGCCTGATCAAAAGACTAAGAAATGGATTAACCTTACGATCAAGGCCTCTATGAGAGATTACGTCACTTGGGCTCAATTCGGAATAGTTCTTGGAATTGTCTCCGGTGTAATCAGCTTTCTTTTCGGTTTGATCCTTAAGCTCCATGGCGTGATCTAATTGCTTCTGGGCTTTTTTGTCGAAGAAATAGCTGACGTATCCGCAATCCGGACATTCGGCTTTGATAGCTGGTATCCCAAGATGGATCACTTTTTCCTGCTTCTCTAATAGAAGACCGCAGATAGGACACTTGGCGGTCTCTTTGTAGGTCATTATTTTTCCCATTTTCGTCTCCTAAAAAACAGAAGCTCCCTCTAAGTTAAAGATCATTCGTCTTTTGGGTGAGTGACAAAGAAGGAGCTTGTGTTTGCGCTCTACAGTTTCTCTTGCGAGAGCGCTTAGCTCACCCAGTTCACGAGACTGGGACGCCCGAGTTTCTGTTCTTGGTTTTGATTTCCTCATCTGGTTAGCTTCTCGGGACCTCAACGCAGGTTTGCTGTTCTTGATACTGCGTGCATCTCAAATGCCTTTATTTGTCAGAGGTCTCTAGCTGAAAAATGCTGACTGGCTACCTTTTTGCCTAAGTCATTCATTTCACTGACTGCTGTTGTCCGATTGTGTGTCTTCGCGTGAACAGCACCGCCCGCACTTGGCCGTTTCGAATTTTTTCACTAGCAGGCTCTTTTTCTACCTGCTGCGTCCGGGTTTAGTACTCCATGGCCCGGATTCTTAAATTGTTTACCTTAGAGAAACATTAGTTATCTCCTTAAAATCATTAAGGAGAAGTATAAGGTAAAAATTAGGCAGAAACAAGGGAAAAATTAGGAAAACCTAAATTTTTTCCTAAAATTTTTCTTAGTTCTCATTGATCTGAATGTCTGTGTTTGCGCTTTTAGGCAACAAAAAAAAGCCGCTCTCGCGGCAATAAAAAACCGCCCGGAGGCGGTGCAGCTGAATTAAAGGAAAGAAGATCTTTCAATGAGACTAGGAGCTTGGGAAAAAGTATAGGCGCTCATTATTGTTGTTAATTTTTTCAAAAATCCATTTATATGCTTGTCTTTTTTATCAACGAATCTGTCGTCAATTAAAGCAGTTGGATAAAAGTTTTTCTCCCTTTCATCGGAAAGCGCTGCTCTGATATCGACTACTTTAGCTATGCAAGAGTTGATACTGTTTCCGGATGGCGGTAAGGCATCGACTAGTAAATCGTTGATCTTAAAATCGAAAGAATATTTATTGGTCGAGTATCCGGTGAAACTAACCTTTGGCTTACAAATTAACGCGGTAGTTAGCTCAGACAACATGTTTTTGGCAATTTCATATAGGTTTTCTTTAACCTGGAAAAGCTCTGGGTCGGTAGCTAAAAATAAATCTGTTTGATTTAACGCTTTAATGAACTTTCCGACGGTTTCAATCAAATTATCTTCAGTGCAGGTAGCATTCAACTCGCCGAACTTATCTAGGTTTAGTTCATTTATGTGAGCTACAAGTGCAAGCTTCTCTTTGAAGAGTTTAGATTTCGCACCTAAGCCAGTGGCGGTCCACAATGTGTTTCCATCATCGAAGAGGTGATAGTTTTTGCCCGTTTTTCTTAGATAGATTTCAAAGTTGTCGTTATCGAGAGTTTTGATAGGCAAAGAGAGTTGCCAAATGGAAGATTTCTCTTGCATTAGTACTAACTGAAAGCTTTCTCCTAGAATATCAGGCAATCTTTCGTTCATCATGGCAATAACTCGAATTTTCCGGGATCAAGAATCTCCTGATCCCCACAAATTGTTAAATTACATCTTTCGCAAAATAGATCCAAGCACTCGCTAAAGTTAAGTACTTTGTCAAGGTTTAATCTTAGCGTTCCAATGTGCTCATGTGGCAATTGGTGGGCAGAAGAAATCTTCCCAGATCTGACCTCGATTTGGTAGACGCGCTGCCGCATTCGTTGTCTCTTTTTACCTGTTTCTTGAAAGAGGGTTGCTCGTATCCTTTCGCCAGGAATGTCACGAGGGTATTTGTAATCAAAAACAACCTTCAGTCCAGATAACGGAGGACCCTTAGTAACAACGGCAGGGAAAGCCATTGAAATAACATTCTCTGAGCCATCATTTGCAATCCAGTCATTTGGTTCTCCCTCCTTTGGAAGTAGCATTATTTCCCTTGCGTCGTTTTCTGGAACATCGTACTGAGACATTTTGCCCCCTAAATTCTTTTATAAATGTCCTTGCGTTGATATGTGTCGCACAAAGCCCCGAACCTTCGGCTGTCCTTCTCTTTTGGGTGAGTTATTGGTATCTTCGTTGCAACAGCTTCTCTCTTTCTGAAGCAGGCATCCGAGATAGCCTCCACGCAAGGGCTGAAATTTCTTTTTCCTTTTTGCACTCGGACTGATAAATTCTTGTCAATTCCTCATCGACTTCTAACCTAGATCTAAGGAAATTTGGGCGAAAGTTCAAAACCGACATATATTCAAATTGTCTGCCCAGGTGCCATGACATGCTGTATCCCTTTTCCATGAAGTCGCCCCATTTCGCTTGTTGCCAAACTGCTGAAAATGCTATGCCAATGACTTCATCCCAATAATCTTCAAAAGGGTCTTCGATAAGTTTTTTGAAGAAGAAAAAGCTTCTTTTGTATTTCTTCTTGAACAAGGCTTCACATAATAAAGTCGCAGTTTGATTCAAGATCTCTGCCGACATGCCCGCCTTAGCGTGAGATATGAAAAAGAAAAATATGGGTACGTATATACCCATGAGTTTCCATTTTTTCTCTGCTTCAGACGGTATCACATAAAATTTATTTAAAGAATAAAGGCGTTCGGGAGCACGGATGCCTCGTTCACAGAAAAGCATTTTTCTTCTCCTAAATCTTTATCAAACTGATCCAGATCTTTCAATGACTTCTCCGATAATTTGAACTTGCTCAGTGTCTGCTGGCTTAATGGTTTCATCCGGACAGTTTGGATTTTCTGAATGCACCATTATCGAGCCGTCGATTTTTCTATAAAGCCGCTTTACTCTTAAAGCATCCCCAAAAACAAAGGCATAGATTCGGCCATCGATGATCTCAGTTTTGGAGCAATCAACTAAGACAACATCATGGTCTAGCAAAAGAGGTTCCATGGAATCTCCTTTTACTTTGAAGCGCTTGCAGTCTTCTGGATTGACGTGCTTTCTCTGGAACCATGAACGACGATAAGCAGCTTTGTATTCAGAAGCCAGTTCTTCCAATGTGGAGTTTTGTTCGAAACCTGCCGCAAATCGGATTTTGTACTCAGGAATCTCTACCCAATCATCGTCATCACACACATCCTCTGTCACCAGTACGTTTGGGGATTTCATGGGACCGTTCCCAGTCGCAAGCCATGTCGAGGAGACGCCAAGAACCTTGGCAACTTTGGGAAGGTAAATGGACTTGATGCTTTTTGACTTACCGGAAAACCAATCTGATACAGATGCCGGGGAGATAAAACATAACCTAGCGATGTCACTTTTCTTTAATCCGGAATCACTCAACGCCAAGGTTAAACGCTCTGCCAATGTTGTTTTTTCGTTCATTTGAGTAACCCTTTCTTTATTAGGTTTTCCTAATACATTTTAAAGAAAAATAATTAGGCGCATTGATTAAGTAATTCGGAAAACCTTATAATTTAATAAGGCAAAAATTAGGAAAAATTTAGCTATGCGCAAAAAAACCGATACTCAGACAGCCCGCCTAATCGTTGATTCTTTAGGCGGAACTACAGCTGTTGCAAACATCTGTGAAGTTAAACCGGCCAGCGTTTCTGGATGGCTTAAGTCTGGAATGCCAGAAGGTCGCCTTTTGTTCTTGCAGAAAAAATTCAAACGCATTCCGGTGATTAAACACGCTGTCGCCAACTAACTGGGAGTCGCTATGGCTCGCTATAGAAAAATAGACGTCCGAATGTGGAATGACAGGAAGTTCAGGGAGCTTTCGGATAACGGCAAACTTGCCTTTATTTTGCTCCTGACTCATCCAGATACCACGCAGATAGGAACTATCCGGACACGAGTTTCAAACCTTGCTGACGAATTGGGTTGGCAACGAGATGCCATGTCGCATGCCATCAAAGAAGTCACTTTAAACGGCATGATTGATGCTGATGAGAAGGCAGGGCTAATTGTCATAAATAACTTCCTAAAGTACAACGCGCCTTCTTCTCCTAATGCATTCAAGTCATGGTGCGAATTGATTGATCTGATGCCCGAATGCGACCTCTTGGACAAGCATGTTGCACGCCTGAAAACCTTTGTAGATGGCCTTTCTGTAGGAATGAGAAATGCCATCCCTAATGACTTAATTGATGCCATCAAGGATGCCATGTCACGTACCAACGGGCAACCATGTTGCATCCAGGAACAGGAGCAGGAGCAGGACCAGGAACAGGATAAGGAAATACACACCCACGGACACCATCCAGAAGCCACCAAAACTTTCGCGGGGCGTGCGTGTGAAAAAGAGACTCCTTTAAAAACCGTTCCTGTTGAACAAGAGCTCCCGCTGCAGAAGACAACTGTTTCCAAAACAGAAATTGTTGAGAAGAAGACAAAGGCCAAACGGCAGAAGAAGGAAAAGATCCCATGTCCCTTCAAAGACGGAGATCAGATCCCGGAGGATTATTTGGCGATAGCCAAGCGGTACGGGGTCCCAGACCCGCAATCGCTGTTTGATTCTCTGATCGCCTACTGCAAAGCCAAGGATGTTGAGTACGCAGACTACAAAGCGGCGTTCACAACATTCTGCATCAATGACAAAGCTAAGCGAGAGAAGAAGAGCCAGAACCAATTCAACAACGCTCCGTCCTTCGAGTACGAACCTCCTGGCGGATTCACTGAGGAGTACTACCGGGAGCAGTGCGAGTTTGATAAAGACGGGAACTTAATACTATGAACAACACCGAAACCAAAAATCTCAAAGCCGTTAATACCATTCTCGGAAAATTGGAAATACGGCAAGTTAAAACAATGTGCCCATTGCACGGGGAATACCTTGCAAATCAAGTCTGGTTAAGCGGACAGATCAAGGAAGTAAGCGAATGTCCTGAATGTTTTAAGCTCAAAGAAGCTCGAAGGGCTATTGATGAAGAGAAGGCAAGGAAAGAGGAAGCCGAGAGAAACCGCAAGCAAAGAATTGTAGAAACCCGTATGCCTCTTGAGTATCAAACCAAAGACTTCTCAACCTTCATTCAAGAGACAGACAGCCAAAAGGCCGCTTTCAAATTGGCAAGACGTTTTGTTAAAGGCTGGGAGAAGGCAAAAGCAGGCGGATATGGACTTCTGTTTTTGGGAAGCTGCGGGACTGGGAAGACACATCTTGCCTGCGCAATCATGATCGAGCTTCTCAAAGAGTACGCATTCTCTTATCCAAGGTATTACAAAGCAAGCGAAATCTTCTCGGCCGTCCGCAGCACATACCAGGCTGGAGCTTCAACAAACGAAGAGGAAACGCTGAAGTTCTTTTCTTCGATTCAGCTTTTGGTAATTGATGAAGTCGGTGTTCAAAAAGGCTCGGAGGCTGAAAAGAGGATTCTCTTTTCCATTCTCGACAATCGTGTGACTTCGAACAAGCCATCGATCCTTCTCAGCAATCTCGGACCTAAAGCGCTGGAGGAACTTCTCGGAGATCGTCTTTATGACCGCATTCGCTCTAAATGCGTGCCGATGCTTTTTGCCGGAACTTCAATGCGCAAACCTGCGACGGCTGATCTTTTCGATTGAGGTGCGTCATGTCTGATTCAGCTTGGACACTGCTAATGATTATTTTGGCGCCGGTGGTGTTCGTCAACTTTTTTCTTTTCGGATTACTCGTGAGAGCTGCTTTCCAGCTCAGCCAGGAGAAGAAACATGAGGTTTGATTTCGCTTACCTACTCAAATCCCTCGGTTGGATGGGCGGTTTGCTTTATTTGGCTGATGTTAGTTGGTTTGCTTACAGCGGCTCAAACGTTGATTACAGCCTGGCATTCATGATCGGAGTATTTATCGGAGCGGTCATCAGCTCCTTCAGGAGACGGATATGAGCGGGTGCTGTTTGTACTGCAAGTTCGCCGAGAGCTACTGGATCGATCCAGCAGGAAACATTCGGCGGCCGCCTAAGGCTTCTTTCGGAGACATGAACATCTACTGCCACCATCCAGATAAAGGGGGCGGCATCCAGTGCTACCCGATTTCGTTCACACGGTGCTCAGTTTTTGAACGGGATACGGACGAGCGTATAGAACGCAGGAGAGCGTTTTTCTCGCAATTCGATAGATATCGCATCCACGCAGAGTTAATCGCTCAGAGACGCTAGGCGGCTGTTTAAACAACATTCAACCAATGGAGAAAAGAATGGGAAAAGCACAGAGAACTAAAGGCGCTGCTGGAGAGCGCGAAATCTGCGATCTCATATTCCAAAACCTAGGCATACAGGTACACCGCAATCTCTCACAAACTCGAGACGGAGGAGCAGACATCAAGCTCAATCCCTACTCGATTGAAGTCAAAAGGCGGGCCGCAATCGGAAACATCTATGAATGGATGGATCAGGCCAGCAACGGATGTGATCCGGGAGAACGCCCCATTGTTGTTTGCCGAGCAGACAGGAAGGAGTGGCTGGCCATTATGCCCGTTGATGAGTTGTTCAGACTCATCAGGGAGGAAATAGTAGCCGGTAAGGCTGAGACAGTTGTTTCTGCAAGCGAGGGTTGATGATCGATACTCACTTCTATGAACGTCTGGCCAACTGGCGGCGAGTGTATGGCGATAAGCCGGTGCGCTGGCGCTCGCCCACGGACACCTTCTGCCGGTATGCCAAGTGTTATTTCGAGCGCGCCCCGGAAACCGACGAAGAAAAGTTCTGGAGGGAAGTGACCGAGCTCAAAGGTCGCGATCCTCTGCTTCCGGCGCCGGACTATTCAGACGCCGAGCTTCTTCAGCGCACTTGGATGAGTTTGCCGGATAGGATTGACGGTATGCCTGTAAAACACAACGTCAAGGTCTTTGTGTTTGGCTCGCCAAGAGACTATGAGCGCCTAATGCGAAAAGCAAGAATCGCTGTCAGCAGGGAGAGAGAATGGAGAAGGGCGTTTCTTGAGGTCTTTGAAAAGAAGATTAAGGACATCAGTGTTATCACCAATGTTGTCCCTGAGGATAAAAGGATAAAGTAAGAGCAACAATTTAATCTACGTCCTTGATGATGTGCAAGATCGCTCTCTAGCGGTCTTTCGCGTGCCCGGAAGAAACGTAGTACGCTAGCTCGATACCAAAAGAAGGTCTCGGGCTTTTTGTTTTCTAAGACCATGCCATTGATGAAACTATGCGCCTATCCCGGCTGTCGCGAATGTATCCCGATGGGAGAACGATACTGCGAAAAGCATAGAGCTAAGGCAGTCCAATACAAAGAAAGAAACCGGGCCACTTCTTACCAGCGAGGCTACAACGGAGCTTGGCGCCGGGCCCGTGCTGCATTCCTGATGGATCATCCGCTTTGCGAAGAATGCAAACGCAACGGCAGGCTGACGCCGGCAACTGTTGTCGACCATATCACTCCCCACAAAGGCAATCGTGAATTGTTTTGGGATGAATCGAACTGGCAGGCGCTATGTAAATCTTGCCATGACCGCAAGACCGCGAAGGAAGACGGAGGATTTGGGAATGGAAGAAGGTAAAAAATCGAACGCTTGGGAGCGAGTAGTTGCGCATTCGTGGCTCGATGACGAACTTGATAAGGGCGTTGTTAAATACAGGTATATCGATCGCCCTATAGGTAATTTTTCTGCGCTGCTGAATCTCTTATCAGATAAAACAGAAAGCAACAAATGGTCTGTCCTCCTTTTTAGCATCGCGTTGGCGCTTTTAATTTGGATGCTGAGAATCTTTTCCGCGACCTGTGTCATTGTTTTGACGTACCGATGGCTTGCAGGGTAGGGGCGGGTTGAAAGTAAAGAGGGAACTTCTTCGAGACCGCGCCCTAAGCTAAATTTTTGTACGTGCAAAATGGGAGTTTGCAAAAGTACGGTTAAAAGCCAATAGATATGGGACTTGAGGGCGAAATTCTCGCGCGCGCGTGAGGAAAGTTTTTTAGGCTTTCTCGGCTGAGCTATATCAACCGAGCCAATAAATACTCCTTGGGAATTGAGGTTGACCGGCTGGGACTTTTAACAAGTTGCCAGCCGGAATTTTTTTGAGAGGCTTATGGCAGGAAGACCAAGAAAAACTGATGCAGAGAAGAGGGCAAAAGGAACTTTACAGAAGTGCCGACAGAACCGCTCTGAGCTTGCTGTAGACGGACAGCTTCCGCAGAGTCCTCCGACAGGATTGACGGCAGAGGCCAGAGCTGCATGGTCAACGGCTGTGAGTTGTGCTCCTAAAGGAATGCTCACGGCTCTTGACCATGGAATTCTGGAGAGGTGGTGCCGGAGTTATGCGCTGTATCGAAAGTACGCGAGAAAAGCGGAGGCAGGGGATGTCGAGCAAAGTCATCCTGAATCTGGGATGCGATCGCTTACTCCTACGGTGATGCTGATGATTCAGGCCCATAAGATGATGCTCCAGTGCGAAAAAGAGCTTGGTTTTACGCCGACGGCCAGGGCAAAAGTCAAAGTAGAAACACCGGAGGAGGAGACTGACAATGCCTTCCTTGAGTAAACCGAATTACTTTGAAATTTCTTGTCGGTACGCCCGAGGCGTACTGAGTGGAAGGATTCCGGCTTGTTCGTTGGTTAAGAAAGCGTGTGAAAGGCAGCTGGACGATTTAGACCGATATGGGGATGGCAAGCGCTTTATTTATGATGCGGAAGCCGGGGACAGGATTTGTTGGTTTATCGAACACCTGACGCACGTCAAAGGAGAACTGGCGGGTCAAGAAATTAAGTTGGAGCCTTGGCAGGTCTTTATTCTTCATACGACTTTCTCTTGGAAAACAACTGAAGGTATCAGACGATTCAGGCGCGTCTACATTGAAGTACCCAGAGGCAACGGCAAGTCGAGCCTTTCGAGCGGAGTGGCGCTTTTTTGCTTATGCGGCGATCGTGAACCGGGCGCGGAAGTGTATTCTTTCGCGACAACTCGAGACCAAGCAAAGATTGTCTTCGGGGACGCTAAAGAAATGGCGAGACAAAACCCGAAACTTAAACGAGCTTTCGACCTGCAAGTCTTGGCCACTTCCTTGTACGTTCCGAAAACAAACAGCTACTTTCAGGCCAAATCTGCAGAGGGATCTACTCTGGACGGTTTAAACACACATTTAGCCGTTATTGATGAGCTGCACGCACATAAGACCAGAGCGGTCTATGACGTTGTAGAAACTTCACTTGGCAAGCGATGCAATTCACTGATGTGGGTCATTACGACCGCAGGTTTCGATACAGCCGGTATTTGTTATGAAGTACGTTCCTTTGTGAAGCAGATCCTCAATAAAGAGGCCCAAGATGAAAGTCAGTTCGGAATTATCTACGGACTGGACGAAGGGGATGACTGGACGAGTGAAGAGGCTCTGCAGAAAGCCAATCCAAACTGGGGCGTCAGCGTTCGTCCGGAAATTATTACTTCCTTGCAGGCTAAAGCCATCGCCAGGCCGAGTGCAGCAAACAACTTCAAAACGAAGCATTTAGATGTTTGGTGCTCGGCTGCATCAAGTTGGATGGATATGCCGGCATGGAATTTGTGCCGGAGAAGTATCGCTTTGAGCGACTTTGAAGGTTTTGACTGTTATATGGGCCTTGACCTCGGCGCCAAAAACGACCTAACCGCGAAAGTGCTTGTCTTTCCGGTAGAGGAAAACGGACGTCTGAATTACTACGTGTTTGGTACTTACTACGCACCGAGAGCAGCGCTCCTGAAGTCAGGAAATTCTCAGTACGACGGCTGGGAAACGCTGGGCTATTTGAAGGTGACAGAGGGCGCCGTTACTGACTTTAATCAGATTGAAGCGGACATTTTAGAGGATTGTTCCCGCTTTAGAGTGAAATCCGTTGCTTATGACCCTTGGCAGGCCACACAGCTCGCGACCAGACTTAGCGACAACGACGTTCCCATGGTTGAGTACCGCAACACGGTTCAAAACATGAGCGATCCGATGAAGTGGCTGGAGGCTCTGGTTCAGGACAAACGGCTTATTCACGAAGGGGACCCTGCTCTTACCTGGATGATGGGAAATGTTGTGGCCAAGCGAGATTTCAAAGACAACGTTTTCCCTCGCAAAGAGGTTTACGAAAACAAGATCGACGGAGCCGTAGCGCTAATTATGGCTTTGGGGTTGTGCGTTAATGAGGAAAACGCAGGCGCTTTTCAAGAGTATGAACCTGATTCGGAAGTACCGTTTTTTAGTTGGTAGAGACAATGATAGTTAAAAGATTAATCAATTGGGTGTCCGGATGGGGCGGTCCTTTGGGGTTCGCTTCAGGCCTGCAGATTGCGATACCGACAGAGCCGATTTTTTCCGATTTGAAAGATGTTGAAGCCTCAAAGGCCCTCCAGATATCTACGATATTTGCCTGCACGGAGCTGTTGGCCAACACCATGTCAACCTTTCCGATTTTCCTTTACAAAGGAACTAAAGATAGGGGAAGGCAGCCGGATAGGGAAAGCGAAGTTTTTACGTTGCTTCACGATAAGCCAAACGAGTGGATGACGCCGGCAGAGTTTGTCTCGTCAATGGTGATTAACAGACTTCTTAAGGGCAATGCCTACGCACTGATTCAAAGGAATGCATCGGGCCTCCCGATAGCTCTGATTCCGCTTCCGTCCGAACAAGTTGAGTTTACGGTTATGGGGGATCGAGAAACTTACATCTATTATCAGGACGGCCGGATCAATGTTTACTCCGGAGAGAATGTTATTCACTGGAAAGGCGTCGGGAACGGCTACATCGGACTATCCAAACTGAACTTTATGAGAGCGACAGCAAACGAAGCTGTTAACGCCCAAAGCAACGCGACTAAGTTTTTCGGATCAAACTCCAAGCCAACCGGGGTACTGTGTACGGATCAAAAGCTTGATGAGAAGCAGTTTAAGGAAGTCTTGAAACGGTTCTCAGGCATGGCTCGGGGTGACGGTTCGGGCCTGTTTCTTGTTGACCGCGGATTCAAATACTCAACGATGTCATTGTCCCCGCAGGATGCGCAGTTACTGGAGACAAGAAAATACAACGTTGAAGAAATTTGCCGCTGGTTCGGTGTACCTCCGGTGTTAATCGGAGCTTCAGGCGTGACGACTTGGGGTTCAGGAATAGCAGAGATTGTTTCCGGGTTTCATAAGTTTACGTTGGCCCCGTTGTGTACGCAGTTTCAGCAGGCATTGATGAGAAGACTTATTCCGTTGGAGGAAAGAGGCGAGTACACCATTGAACTCAAAATCGATGCTCTTTTGCGCTCGAATCCACAGGAAAGGGCCCAGTATTACTCGCAGATGGCGCAAAACGGCATGATGACGAGAAACGAAGTCAGAGGGCTGGAAAACTTGCCGCCTCAAGACGGGGGAGATGAGCTGACAGCTCAATCCAACTTAGTTCCCTTGAACAAGCTTGGCGAAACAAAACCTTCTTCCAGTCCGGCAGACGGATCTCTTGTAAGGCAATAAATGATGAAACTTCAATATAAAACCATTGAACTAAAAGATGTTGGGCTGAAATCTGAGGGAAACGAAAATACTTTCTCCGGATACGCTTCGGTTTTTAACGGCAACGATTTAGTAGGAGACACGATTCTTCCGGGCGCATACAAAGAAGCTATAAAACTTTTCACTCCGAAAATGTTTTTCAACCATGATTCTTATGAACTTCCGATCGGCAAGTGGATAAAAGTTGAGGAAGATGAAAAAGGACTTAAGGTTGTCGGAGAGCTGACCCCCGGAAATCCTCAGTCGGAAGCGGTCAAAGCTGCTTTAAAGCACGGCACGGTTGACGGCCTTTCCATTGGCTACAGACTCAGAGCCTCGGGCTACAAACCTAAAAAAGACGGCGGCAGAATCATTGAGAAAATTGAGGCTCTTCCTGAGATTTCAATTGTTACTTATCCATGCGATCAAGCGGCAAGGATTGACTCAAAGAGTGAAGACATTAGCGAACTGGAAACAGTCCGAGAATTTGAAAACTTTCTGCGGGATGCAGGAGGCTTTTCTAAAGCCGAGGCCACGGCGTTGTGTGCCAAGGCAAAAGTCATATTTTCGGGTCAGGGGGATCCTGATGGCGAAGAGAAGGCGCAGAAAGAGGTCTGCGAACGCATAAAGGCGATTGCAGAGCGTTTGAACTAAACCAAAAGGTAAATTCCAATGAATGAAGAAATGAAAAGTGTGATGGCTGCCTTAGACGCCATTGAAAAGAAAATGTCTGAGAATGCCAGCAAAGAGGAAATGAAAGCTTTGCAGGCTCAATACGCAGAGCTTCAGGAAAAGCAGGTGAAACTTTCAAAGCAGCTTCTTGATCTGCAGCAGAAAGGATTGAAACTGGAGCTTCCGAAACCCAAAGCAGTTAAAAGCATCGGTGAACAGGTTATTGAGCATGAGTCTTTCAAGACCTATCTGAAGGGTGGCGCTACGAAGTGTCGTTTTGAAATCACTGAATTCAAGGCAGAAGGGGGAGACTCTCAGACTTCTGAGACACCATCTGCCCCGACGGTTGAGAACCCCATGCTTACTCCGGGCGCAGGAGTGCTTCAGACTTATCGACGCCCCGGAATTGTTCCTCTCATGCAGCGTCCTTTATCGATTGAGGGACTGTTTCCGTCGTCACCGATTTCCGGCAATTCTTTTGAATACGTGCAGGAAAAAGGCTTTATCAACGGCGCAAAGGTTGTAGCAGAAGGAACCCAGAAGCCGTTTTCCTCAATCAAGTTCGAAGTTAAGACAGGGAAGGTTCATACCGTAGCGCACCTGGCCAAGGTTTCCAAACAAATGCTAGAAGACGCTCCGGCACTGATTTCGTACCTGAACAACCGAATGACCTACGGTGTGGATTTGGTTGTGGAGGATATGCTTATCAGCGGCTCCGGCGGAGAAACCGAACTGTCAGGTATCTTTACTGAAGGCAATTACACGCCAGTAGGGGCTACAAAAGGAGACCTCGGCAGCGCTCCGAATCTTTACGACTTGATTTTGTTTGCAAAAGCAAAGATTCAGCAAGCATATTTCCGCCCGAATATGATTCTTTTGAATCCTGCGGATTGGGTGAAAATGCTCTTCGTGAAGAATACTTCCGGTGATTATTACCTTAACGGCCCGGTTAATGTTGCCTCCAAGACACTCTGGGGTCTTCCGGTGCTTGATTCTCAGGCGATCCCGGAAGGTAAATTCATGGTGGTCGATACCGCTCAGGCAGCTACGGTTTGGCATCGTTCCGGATTAGTTCTGGAAATGTTTGAGCAAGACAGTGACAACGTTCAGAAGAACTTAGTGACGATTCGTGCCGAGCGTCGTCTGGGCTTCAGCATTGAGCGGCCGGAAGCACTAGTAGGCGGAACATTAGCAATACCTACTGCCTAATTTCGTAACTTTTTGAACAACGGGGCCTGCGGGCCCTTTCTTTTTGGAGTTTACGCATGCAAATTGAATTCATAAAAGGCGCAGTTACGTTGTTCGGACAGGTTGAAAAGGGCGATATCGTCACTATTTCGGAGGAAAGTGCACTTTCTTTCATTCAAGCCGGTTTGGCCAAGATTCCGAGCAAAAAGTCTACGGCCAAGACGAAGAAGACTAAATCGGCAGCAGATTCCGAAGCGGAGAAAGCTGATGTTTGACGTATCTACAGCAATCAGTGCAGTCACTCTTGAAGAAGCAAAACAGCACTTGCGGGTTGATCACGATGCAGATGACGAATTCATTAAGCGGTTAATTTTGTCATGTACTCAGCTTTGCGAGCAGGAAATTCTTCACGGGATCATTGATAGGGAGGGAACAAGCGGTTTTAGCAAAGATGTCGACCATGTCCCTGAAGCCATTAAAACGTGGATTTTAATCCGAGTGGCTGAGCGGTATGAGACCCGCGAAGGAGTCAGTGCCGGCGAATTAAAGCCGATACCGTGGGTGGAGGCGCTATTGGATCCTTACCGCTGGAGGCAATAAATGATTTTGCCAAAACCGGGTGAGCTCAATAGACGCTGCTCTATTTATTCGGCAAAACTTTTACCGAACGGCAAAGCAGAACACTCTACAGAGCGGATTCCTTTGTGGGAGTGTTGGTGCAAGGTTGAAGTAATCGGAGGCTCGGTGTATTGGGACAATGTCCAAACCGAAGAAACGGTCACACACCGCATTTTTGTACGCTCTGTAAAAGGCAAAACCCGTCCTCAAGATCTTCCGAGGTTAATTGAAGTCGAGTGCGACAGCCTTTGGTACAGAGCCAAACGAGTCACCGACTGCAACAGTGCCGGTCGGTTCACGCTGCTGGAATGCGAGGTGCTTAATGCAGCCCTTAAGAATTGAAGCGAAGTTTGCAAGACCTCTGAATTTTGCCGATTTCGACAAGAAGTCGATGAGGAAAGGTTTTACTCAGGTCGGCCGAGACGTTTCCAAGATTGCAAAGAAACTGGTCAGCAAAAAAGGAGTATCCGCTGCCGGAGCTTATCCGGGAAAGCAAACAGGGATATTCCAGAAAGCAATTTCCTACAAGGTTTCGCGCTCCGGGTTCTCGGTGGCCGTGAAGCCCTACGGAAAAGGCAAGCAGGTTTCTGCAGAGCTGAAAAGACGCGGGTTTTATCCCGCGTTTGTCGTCTTTGGCCATGCAGCGCCCAAACGCAGCAAGCGAACCCGTGCGCACCGCAAACAATCCTTTGAGGCAAAGGTGGCCAAGCCGCGTGCCAATCCGGTCTCAGCTGCCGCTGAAACCTATGGTCGAACCCGCTTTCAAGCGGTCGTGGGTCGGATTTTGGAAGATGCCTTTAAGCCGGGCCCGGTTAGGAGCTTAATGAAGTGAAATTAAAACCCATTATTCAAGAGCTTCGGGCTCATTGTCCGGGCTTTAATGGCCGAGTCTTTGGCGTCGGCACCTTTTCCCGGCTTGAT
>OBAF01000983.1_pt1 | contig 19717 bp, 10 predicted proteins | sample 1517851 | NCBI WGS metagenome assembly OBAF01 (sample SAMN04571706, study PRJEB22368) | human gut metagenome | biome: human gut; material: stool | host: Homo sapiens | place: Luxembourg | collected 2012-10-19 | reverse complement strand
TGGCACATGCAATATATATCGGTGTTACAGACTATCTTGCGCAATCACCCTCTGGGCATTTACAATAAACTGCTCTGCGGTCCTTTACCCTGCTGTTTACCGGTATATTAGTATTTAAATACAGCAACTCCGTAAGGCGCAAGTGGATAAGCAAATGAAAATGGTCTGCCGTCACACTCTGATTTGACTGCCTTATAGTCCAGCTTCTTATATGACTGTTTTGCTGCCTTGCCTCTGCCCTTTGCAGCCTTCTTTACAGGCTCTTTTACCGTTTTTCCGGTAAACTTAGGATCCTCACTATCTAAAACGAGCTGATATGTCTTGTGCTTTGGCACTCCGACTCTGTAATCAGGTCTCTCTACCGGTGTGAAATTGATGACAAAGAGCATATTATTCTTGCCATCCTTGCTCTTTCTGATAAAGCTGAAGATGCTTCTGTCTGCATCGTTTGCATTTATCCATTCAAAGCCTTCCCAGCTTGAATCCAGCTCATACAGACAGCGGTTTCTCCTATAGAGGTGAAGCAGCTCCTTTACCCAGTTCTGGATCTTTTTATGCTCCGGATTCTCAAGCAGATACCAGTCGAGTTCTCTTTCCTCACTCCACTCCTGCTTCTGTGCAAACTCCTGTCCCATGAAAAGAAGCTTCTTTCCACAGTGTCCCATCATAAATGCATATCCTGCCATGAGGTTCTTGAATTTATCCCCTTCTAAGCCCGGCATTTTGTTGAGCATAGAACACTTCAGATGTACCACCTCATCATGTGACAGTACCAGAATATATTTCTCACTCTCATTATAGCTCATCGCAAATGTCATCTTGTTGTGGTTATTTTTACGGAAATATGGATCCAGCTTCATATAATCAAGGAAGTCATGCATCCATCCCATGTTCCACTTGTAGCTGAAGTTCAGTCCGTCTTCCTCTACCTTGCCTGTTACCTTTGGCCATGCGGTAGACTCTTCGGCTATCATTACAGTTCCGTGATTTCTTCCAAGTATGAGTGTATTGATATGCTTAAAAAACTCTACTGCCTCGAGGTTCTTATTGCCTCCAAACTTGTTTGGCACCCACTGTCCGTCGCTCTTTCCATAGTCAAGATAAAGCATTGACGCAACTGCATCCACACGGAGTCCGTCTACGTGGTAATTTTCTATCCACATCAATGCACTTCCGATAAGGAAGTTCTTTACTTCATTCTTACCGTAGTCAAATATCTTTGTGCCCCAGTCGGGATGCTCTCCCTTTCTTGGGTCTGCATACTCATATGTGGCTGTTCCGTCGAAATTGGCAAGTCCATGCGCATCCTTTGGGAAATGTGCAGGTACCCAGTCGAGGATTACTCCGATATTATTTTTATGGCACTGATCAACAAAGTATGCAAAATCCTCAGGCTTTCCATACCTCGATGTAGGTGCATAGTAGCCTGTCACCTGATATCCCCATGAGCCATCAAACGGATACTCTGAAATACCCATAAGCTCAATATGTGTATATCCCATAGTTTTCACATAGGATACGAGTGATTTTGCAAGCTCCCTGTATGTATAAAAGCCCTCATCATCCCTGCCCGGATGTCTCATCCATGAGCCCGGATGGCACTCATATATAGCCATAGGTGAAGAATATACATCAGCATCTGACTTTGCTGCTCTTTTATCCATCCACTCTTTGTCAGTCCATGTGAAGTGCTCGATATCTGTGATGATTGACGCTGTTCCCGGACGAAGCTCTGCGTAGTTTGCGTATGGATCCGCCTTGTACAGCTTATCACCCTGTTCAGTGACTATAATAAACTTATACATCTGACCCTTTTGCGCTCCCGGTACAAAAAGCTCATACACTCCCATGGTTTCCGGCTCTACACGCTTCATCTCATGACTGGTCTCATTCCAGTCGTTAAACTCACCAAACACGTATACTTCCCTCGCATGTGGCGCCCAGACGTCAAAGCACACTCCTTTTTTTCCTTTGCGCTCAGCTAAGTGAGCACCCATCTTCTTGTAGATGTCATAGTGTGTTGCCTGACCAAACAGGTAACAATCCATTGCTGTAAAATTACACATATATATACCCCCATAAGTATTTATTTTTCCCTGAAATGATCCTCTTTGAGTACAATTCGGTCATCATCTGTATATCGCTTGGCTGTCAGAATACTTATAGCCTTCTTCAGTCCGCTGTGAGCCTCCCTGTCTATGGCCTCGTCAATTATATCCTTGACCTCTGTCAGAGTGGTAGCCTGGTCTATCCTCTCAATATTGCTGATTCTGTTATGCAATGCCAGAATAGCCATCTCATCTATCTTGTACCCAAGCTCTGCCGAGTACGATTTGGCAAACAATACGAGTTCATCATTTGTAAAAATAGGAACCGATATCTTTTCCGTGAACTTGGATGCAAAGCCCTCATCCATTGAGAGAGCCTTCTTTATACCCTTTGATGTATCCTCAAGTATATAGAGTGTTCCTGTAATATCATGCTCCATCAAAAATGATAGCTTGGCAGCTATGTTGCGGTCGATATCACCGGCTCTTTCTATGATGAGACAGCCTCCTGTTATCTTTCTGACTACCTGCTGCACATCCTTTTTATTGAGTACGGCAGCATCAATCTTGCCCATCTTTCCTGTAAGCTGTTCACCATCTTTTTGTAATACCTTTATAAAGCTTGTGGCAAGCATTGTCTTTCCGCAACCCTGCTCGCCCTGTATAATGAGGTTGCCTGTGGATGCGTTTTCTTTCCTGTTGAAATGATCAAGTACTGCATTATATGCCTTGCAAATCTGATCCTCCATACCCTTTACCGGTATGAAATATGAAAATATAGCTTTCTGTTCGCTTGTAAGCTCTTTTATATGTTTTGTTTCTTTCAATTTCGAGTCATCTTCTTCGCTGTCTAAATCCTCCGGCAATGAAATATCCGGCATTTTTCTTGTCTTAGCCATATCCAGCTTCTTCTCCAGTCCCGGATTCTTTGCTGTCATCTTGGCTATTTCCTGCTCGATAAATAATGTCACATGATCAAAATCTCTCTTCTCAGAAACGTTTTCTTTCTCCTGTGAAGCCTCATCATCTGATGTATCATCATCGACATTTAACATATCATCTGTTATTTCAGGCATCATGGTAGTCGGCTGCGTGAATATCTCGTCTTTCTCAGACTCCTCTGCCACAATTATATCCTCCGGCTCTCCAACCGGTTCCTTTGCTTCATCTGCAGCCTCTTCCGGTTCTTCCTGTGACTCCTGCACTTCGTCTATAGTCTCTTCCGATGCTTCCTGCGGCTCCTGTGCTTCGTCTATAGTATCTTCCGGTGCTTCCTGCGGCTCCTGCACTTCGTCTATAGTTTCCTCCGGTGCTTCCTGCGGCTCCTGTACTTCGTCTATAGTATCTTCCGGTGCTTCCTGCGGCTCCTGTACTTCATCCACAGTCTCATCTGCATAAAGCTCCTGCATATCCGGTTTCTGCTCTTCTTCAGGCTCCTTCACGGCAGCTTTCTGCTCTATAATATCAACCGGCACCTTCAAATACTCCTCCTCAAGAAGTTCCTTCGGAGTGACACCTGCATCCAGCTTTGGAATGACATCATTTAGTCTCTCCATGATGTCTCCTGCCTCCTGAAGTGCTCTTGCCTTAGCTGACTCAAGCTTCTGCTGCTCAGCCTCTTTAAGGGCAATTTCAGCCGCATGTCTGGTCTTTTCCCATTCTTCAAGCACATCCTGTATAGACATCTGTCCTGTAATCTGATGCTCAAGCTGAGTCTTTTCACTCATGACCATAGACATCTGTCCGTCAGCGTCTTCACCCAAAAGCTCCTTGAAATTCAACTTAAGTGAACCATCTATCTCTTCATCTGTAGCGATATGCTCTGTCTCTTCCGGCTGCTGTACATACTCTTCCTGCTCCTTTTCGAGCTTGAGATAAGGAATATCCTCAACTATCTTTTTGATGGTATCCATCGTATCAGCAACTTCATTCTTGCCCTTGGCCTCCATGATCTGCTGCATACCCTTGGCAATCTCCTGCTGTAAATTTACAGTATTGAACTTCTCCTGATTTACAGTAATCTGCGGAATAGTTACGTCATCATGCACTATCTCTCCGCCCTTTACCATCTCCATGGCACCTATCTCAGTGACCTCAGCCTCATCCTTTATCTTAGCCGGCTTTTCCTTCTCTGCCTTGAATCGTCTGTACTTTTCCTCCTGAGCCTTGGTAAGTGGCTGATAAAGCATCTTAAGCTCCAGCGCACGCTCCACATATGGTCCGTCTCCGAACCACAGAATGAGCTCATCGCAGGCATCTATACACTTATCGGCTTTTCCGGCCTTGTGGTATAGATATGCAAGCTCATATGCCCACTCCTCAGTGTATTCTTCATCCTTGTATTCTTCAAGAATAGTGATAAGCTCATCAAATGAAGCTCCCTGCCCTTTTTTGATGGCATATCTTAATACATACTTCATATCATCATGAGGCGCTATCTCAACAAACTCATCATAATACTCTGTAGCAGCATCATAATCCCCCATCTTGATGGCGACCTCAGCCAGTCTGTATATAATCATCCTGCCGATTGGTGAACGGTCATAGGCCATTAAAAGTATGTCCCTTGCATCCTGGTATCTTTCGGCCTTCTCGTAGATTTCGCCGATTTTAACGAGTGTATTTACATTTTTAATTTTGTTCCAATTTATGCTATCCGCAATCTCTGCTGCGCTCATATAGCCCTCCTCGGCGCTTAGGGCTTTTATCTGATCCAGCTTGAGATTGTATTCGTATTTATCCACTTATTTCACCTACTCGTATTTAAGCTTATTATTTTTTGTATCTACGCCTGTTGTCTTTGTATAATCCCTTGTGTCCTCAGGAAGCTTCTTTTTCCTGAGAGCATAATTAACAACTCTTTTCACAATATAGTATATCACAGCAAAGGTTGGAACACCAAGTAACATTCCAAGAAAACCAAACATTCCTCCGCCGATTAGTATGGCAAACATAACCCAGAAGGTCGAAAGACCGGTAGATGAGCCAAGTATCTTAGGCCCTATTATATTGCCATCCACCTGCTGCAGCACGACAATAAATATCAGGAGATAAAGCGCATGCCACGGACTCTGAATTACTACTATGAGTAACGATGGAATTGCACCGATAAACGGTCCGAATACCGGAATCACATTTGTGACGCCGATAATCACTGCAACGAGCACCGATGATGGAATCCTTAAAATCAGACATCCGAAATATGCAATCACACCTATAATCAGAGAATCTATAATCTTACCGCTTATGAAGCCTCCAAAAATCTCATTTGTCTTTCTGATCGTCTCAATGATGATATTGCCTGTCTTTGGCTTGCAGACAGCATATATTATCTTTTTGCTCTGTCCTGCAAGAGTCTCCTGAATACTCATCACATAGACCATCACGATTATTCCGATAATAAAATTAAATAAGCCTCTGACTACCGAAATCACACCGGTTGTAATCTGTGCAACATACTTCTGTGCCTCAGGAATCAGCTTTTCTGTGGCATAATCCTCAATGTAGTCGGTTGCATTCTGTAAACCTGTGCTCGCGAGCTCAGCAATTTTGCTGTCCCCGAAATTGCCGTTCTTTATCATGTTGATGAATGCCGCAACATCATTTGGCAGTGTCTTCATAAGTCCCGATATACTTGCTATGACAGAAGGCACAATAGCCGCAATGAGGAGCGAAATAATCGCTACAAGAATAATAACCGAGCCTGTGATTGCAAGAGCTCTTGAAACCTTTCGCAGCTTGCTTTCGCTTTTCATCTTTTTGGAAAGAAGCTTTTTAAAGCATCTTTCCAGCCACAGCATGACAGAATTCATCAGGTATGCAAGCACAAGTCCCATTATAATAGGCATTGCTGCCGCAAGCAGCTTGCTCCATATGCCTGCAAAGCCCTCAAATCTGTACAGTGCAAAGAAAAACAGTATACTGACTGCAAACGTGACAAATACCATGACACCTATTCTGATCAGATGTGGCCATTCCTCACGCCCCGGGTGCGAATTCTGCTTCGCACCCTTATCTGCATTTATCTCAATGTTTGATTTTTTACCAGCTTTTCCGGTTTCTTCCATCGGATTAAACTCTCCTTATTTACGATTATAGTTGATGAGACATCCCTTTAATATTATCTCTCTTTCATCATCTGTGAGCTCACCCATCTTCAGTGTAAATGGCTTTAATTCACCATCCTTGACAACATATGCCTCAAACTCTGTCTTTGCATCCTCGATTTCCTTCTTGATTCCCGGAAGGAAGATATAGTCGAGGTTGTGGAACGGAAGCTCTCCCTCATCGATGATGAATGGAAGCATTCCCCAGTTGATAAGGTTTGAACGGTATCTCTTTGTGGCATACTCGTTTGCGATATTTGCCCAGCCTCCGAGTACCTTCTGGCAGCTGGCAGCCTGCTCTCTTGCTGAGCCGTCACCCGGCTTAACAGCAAAAATTGTGCTTCCAAAGCCCATATTCTCATGGCTTGCCTCAGGGAATTTTTTCTTTACTACTCCCATGATTTCAGCAACCTCAGGAACAGCCTTTCCTGCGCACTCACCACTCTCTATAGCCTTCTGGGCCTTCTGGATTTCCTTTGCTCTGCCTACATACTCAGGATCCTTTCTTGAAAGTGCAAACTCTGCAAGTCCAAGAGGGTTTGAACGATATGAAGATGTCTCTCCTGAAGGAATGAGCTCATCTGTTGTAGTAACAGGATCATGAATCTCTGAAACCACCTTAAGGAGCATATTCTCAGGAAGCGCACTCATTGCCGGCCAGTCCTTGATGTTTGGTCCGAACTGGATTTCAACTGAAGGATCTGCCACTCCATGGCTGTCAAATACACGGTTCTCATATATAGTCTTGTCAAAGAAATATTTTGGCTTTGTAAAGTTGACATCAATATCCGCTGCTGATGTAAGGAAGCCCTTGTTTGCTGCTGTTGCAGCGATTGAACGTGCATCCATGAGTGCCACTGAGCTGATCTGTCCGTTCTGTACCTTAGAACCCTCTCTGTTAGGGAAGTTTCTTGTTGAATGACGGATAGAGAATGCGTTGTTGGCAGGTGTATCTCCTGCACCAAAGCAAGGTCCGCAGAAAGCAGTCTTTACGATTGCACCTGTCTCAAGAAGCTTTGCTACAGCTCCGTTTTTCACAAGCTCCATGTATATTGGAGTAGATGCCGGGTAAACACTCAGTGTAAACTCGTCTGCTCCGATTGAATGTCCGTTTAATATGTCAGCCGCATCGCAGATATTCTCAAATCCACCGCCTGCACAGCCTGCGATGATTCCCTGGTCTACATACAGTTTTCCGTCTCTTACCTTACTCTTTAAATCAAGCTTCACCTTGCCGTCAAAGCTTACCTCAGCTCTCTTCTCACAGTCATCGAGAATATCCATGAGGTTTGCATTGAGCTCATCGATAGTATAGGTATTGCTTGGGTGGAATGGCATAGCTATCATTGGGCGGATCTGGCTTAAATCAATCTCAATAAATCTGTCGTAGTAAGCCACCTCACCCGGATTAAGCTCCTTGTGATCCTCAGCCCTACCGTGAATCTCAAAGAATTCCTTAACCTGGTCATCTGTTCTCCAGATAGAAGAAAGACATGTAGTCTCTGTTGTCATAACATCGACACCTATACGGAAGTCAACGCTCAGATTAGACACACCCGGTCCTACAAACTCCATAACTTTGTTCTTTACGAAGCCGTTTCCGAATACCTCTCCGATAATTGCAAGTGCGACATCCTGTGGTCCAACGCCCTTGATTGGCTCTCCTGTCAGGTAAATACCTACTACCTCAGGCATATCAATATCATATGTCTGTTCAAGAAGCTGCTTAACAAGCTCAGGTCCACCCTCGCCGACTGCCATAGTACCAAGTGCACCATAACGTGTATGTGAATCAGAACCAAGTATCATTTTTCCGCCGCCGGCAAGCATCTCTCGTGCAAACTGATGGATAACTGCCTGATGAGGTGGTACATAGATTCCACCGTACTTCTTTGCACATGTGAGACCAAACATGTGGTCATCCTCATTGATTGTTCCACCAACTGCACAAAGGCTGTTGTGACAATTTGTAAGTACATACGGGATAGGGAATTTCTCAAGTCCTGAAGCTCGTGCTGTCTGGATGATACCTACAAATGTGATATCATGCGATGTAAGCTTATCAAACTTAATCTGAAGCTTGTCCATATTGCCGGATGTATTGTGCTCCTTTAAAATACCGTAAGCAATTGTCTCCTGCTTAGCTGTCTGTTTATCGATGTCCATGCCGGTCTTGCTTTTGACAGCTGCCTGAGCCTCCGGTCCATCAATTATTACTTCCTTACCGTTTAAAAGGTAAGCACCATTTTCATATAATTTCACTTATTCTACCTCCGTATGTGTATTTCAAAATTCTTTTATTTACTATTATATAATATTATAGGTAATTGTGGCAATAAATAAATCACCATCTACCTTAATTTCGAATTTTCCTCCCATCAAATGGGTCAGATTCTTTGCAATCGAAAGTCCAAGTCCACTTCCTTCAGTAGTTCTCGACCTCTCTCCCCTCACAAAACGCTCTGTCAGGTCTACATTTCCGTTGCTTACTATGTCAAGCTCGTTCTTAGACACATTCTTTATTGTAAAAACTGCCTTTTTATCTGCCTTTTCAAGCTCTACATACACTCTGGTATTTTCCAGTGCATATTTTGCGGCATTAGTATACAGATTTTCAATAGAGCGGTAAAGCTGACGCCCATCCGCATAGATAAATATCTGTTCTGATGGAATTTTTGTAACTATTGTCAGATTTCTCGACTCAAAGCGCTCATTGAATTCACCTCCGGTCTGGTATAAAAGCTCAACCAGATCAAGCTTTTGCATATTGAGCTTCACATTTCCCGAGGTAATCTTTGATGTCTCTACCAAATCCTCTGTAAGCTGCTTTAAGCGCTGTGACTTTTCCTCCAGCACATGTATATAGTATTTGGCATTTTCATTTTCCAGATTTTCCCTCTTAAGCAGGTCAACATAGTTGACTATTGAAGTCAGAGGTGTCTTTATATCGTGTGATACGTTTGTTATTAAGTCTGCCTTTAATTTTTCATTTTTAAGACTCTCATTTACCGAGCTCATAAGACCCTGGCGTATATGGTTGACAGCCTCCGCCACCTTTTTCTGCTGCCCATGAAACTCATTGACATTGAGTGTAGTGTCAAGCGCTCCTTCCGAGATAGCTTCAAGAGCCTCCTGTATACGCATTATCTCTTTGGTTTTTTGCGTGTGGATATCCTTTTTCTCAATAACCCTTTTCAAAAGCTCATAGCCCTTGTACATCAGGCTGTGTGTGCAAAGTATATTGCCTTTTATCTTCCTTACAATGCTCTGGTATAAAATAATAAAAGCCAGATCAAACAAAAAAGTAAATGTGCCGGCCGTCATAATGAGTGATGCATAGTCAAAATGCTGGTTTTTTACGCCTGAAATCACTTTTCCCATAAATACCATGAGCAGTGTAAATATCACTAGCATCACATCAGAGTATACCTTGTCAATCGGTAAATAGTATATTGTGTAATCATCCTCTGATTTTCTGCCTGCCACGTTTGCCATATATGCCAGGCTCACAAAGCTGCCTACCAGGCCCGCAAGCGATATTAGTGTATATATATCAATATTTTCATGCGCATCGTGCCTGAATGCATAGCCTGTGGCAAACACTCCTGTTACCATAAGTATCATGCATAGCTGATGTAAAACTATGACCGCTGCTTTTTTTCCTATCGTATACTGTTTCATTTGTTGTCCTCTATCTTATAGCCTACTCCCCAGACCACCTTCAGATAGCGTGGCTCCTTAGGATTTATCTCTATTTTTTCCCTGATATGTCTGATGTGCACGGCAACTGTATTATCGGCGCCTATCGCCTCCTCGTTCCATATACTCTCATATATTTCGTTTATTGAGTAGACCTTTCCCTTATTTTTAAGGAGTAAAAGCAGGATATTGTACTCAATCGGTGTGAGCTTTACCTCCTCACCATCCACAGTCACCTTTTTTAAATCATCATTTACCAAAAGGCCTCCGGCTTCATAAACCTTGTCTCCGGCTACATCATTGCTCGACAGAGTGGTGTATCTGCGAAGCTGTGACTTTACTCTTGCCACAAGCTCAAGCGGATTAAAAGGCTTTGTAACATAATCATCAGCTCCCACATTGAGGCCTAAAATCTTGTCAGCATCCTCTGTCTTTGCCGAGAGAATGATTATCGGCACCCTGCTTTCCTTTCGTATCTGCAGAGTAGCTCTTATTCCGTCGAGCTTTGGCATCATGACATCTATTATCATGAGGTCTATTTTTTTATTCTTCATAATTTCAACCGCCTGTATGCCATCGTAAGCCTTCTCCACGTCGTAGCCCTCCTGCATCAGGTAAATCTCAATTGCCTCAACTATTTCCTTGTCGTCATCACAAACTAATATTGTCATGTTATCCTCCTTCTATGAATTTTGATTAGAAACCTTCTCCTGCCGTTAGTCAGCTATATTTTATCAGATTATCCACTTTGTTTTTCTTAAAATCTGCTTAATATTACCTACTTTTAAATATAAGCCAAAAAGCAGCCGTTCTGTTTTGAACTGCTGCTTTATATTACATAGGCGTGTTTCATTTCCCTTTATTTCCGGTGATGCTCTGCCACATTCTGTGGATGCCGGCTGTGAGCTCCTTCCCTTCCATTGTGTTGATAACAGGTGGATTGCCGGCATCCTTGGCTTCATCCTTATCATTGCCATGATTTGATCCGGCATCAGGTGTATCGTCTGCAAGCTTCACTTCACCCACTACACCATCTCCCAGGTCCTCGCCCTCAGCAAGTCCCAGTTTTCTGATATAATCCATATTTACCTTGATTTCAGTCTGTCTGTTTGCATAGATAGACTTCTCTTCCTTGTCAATAGTACGCTCCTCTACTGGCTTACCTGCATTTTTCTGACGTTCTATCTCCTTATTTCTGTCATCGATAATCTTAAGATACTTCTCCGTATCGGACAAATCCTGAAGCTGTCCCTTGAGCTCATACTGGTTAGTTTTAACTATCTTCTCCTGTTCTGCAATCTTATCCTTCATATTCTTGCACAGCTTTTCAAGTGACTCGTTGGTATCATTGATGATATCACGCACTCTTGAAAGCGCCTCATCCGTATAGATAACCGATGCTGCATACACATCCTCAGCCTTTCTGCTTGCATCCCAGACTATCTGATCCCCCTTCTTTCTGAACTCTCTCTCTGCGTGATTGCGACTCTGCTCAGTAAGCTCATACTCATCCTGCATTGCATATATACACTTATTCAGCTCAGCAAGTAAATCTATCATTTGCTGCTTGTTTATGATCACCCTGCTCGGCTCCGGCTTATACGGCTCCGCCTTTGAGAGCATGATATGAATTTCTCTTAGTACCTTTTCTGTTTTATCGTTCGCATTCATTTTCTATTTCCTCGGATTTAAATTAACATTATAACTATTCAGGGTGTTTCTGAATACTCACCACTTACCCATATTTTATATGAAAATCCGCTTCTCGTAAATAGCCAAATGAATAATAGTAGTTACTATAATTAAATCAATCCCGCTGCCGCATTTCTCAGTTCATCTGCCGCATGCTTTATCTCGGCAGCCTGCTCTTCGCTCACATTTCCGGGCTTTGTCCTTGAAATAAGCTTCTTCACATATGAAAGTGACGATTTCACACTCTTTTTCTGTGCGCTGTCCATAGCCTTTCTTTTTTCCTTGTCAGCCATGACATTTTCCACCTGTCGCACAAGCGTATCAGCCTCACTTCTTGCATCAATATAAGCCTTTCTCTGTCCATCTGTTGCCTCATACTCCTGTGCCTCGCGGATTGCCTGCTCAATCTCAGAATCAGACAAATTCGAGCTTGCGGTAATCGTAATCTCCTGATGCTTTCCTGTGCCCAGGTCCTTTGCAGAAACCTGCACAATGCCGTTTGCATCTATATCAAACGTCACCTCTATCTGCGGCACACCTGCCGGAGCCGGCTTGATGCCCTTTAGCCTGAAGTTTCCAATCAGCTTATTGTCCCTTGCAAACTGCCTCTCACCCTGCAGTACCTTTATATCTACAGAGGTCTGGAAGCTTCCTGCAGTTGTAAAAATCTGGCTGTATCTCGTAGGAATAGTCGTATTTCTGTCAATAATTTTGGTTGAGACACCACCAACTGTCTCAATTCCGAGTGAAAGCGGTGTGACATCCATCAGTATAATCTCTGCCGCACTGCTGCCAGCGACAATTGCTCCACCGAGCTTGCCACCCTGTACTGCTGCACCGAGTGCCACGCACTCGTCAGGATTCAGGTTGTGTGAAGGCTCTTTTCCTGTAATTCTTCTGACCTCCTCAACAACAGCCGGCACACGGGTCGAGCCTCCTACCAACAGCACCATTCCAAGCTCTGCTGCGGAAATCCCCGCATCTGAAAGTGCCTGATTTACCGGAATGGCCGTTCTCTCCACCAGATCCTTTGTTATCTCATTAAACTCAGCCCTTGTGAGATTCATCTCCATGTGGACCGGCTGTCCCTTTACAGTGGTGATAAACGGCAGGTTGATAGTGGTTGAGGATGAGGATGAAAGCACCTTTTTTGCCTTCTCAGCCTCCTCCCTGACACGCTGCATAGCAGTATTATCCTTTCTCAGATCCACATTCTGCTGTCTGTAAAACTCTGTAACAAGATAATTCGTGATTCTCTCATCAAAATCATCTCCACCCAGATGATTATCACCGGCTGTGGCAAGCACTTCTATCAGATTGTCCCCTATTTCGATAACAGACACATCGAAGGTTCCTCCTCCGAGGTCGTAGACAAGAATTTTCTGCTGCTGTCCGTGGTCCAGTCCGTATGCGAGTGCCGCAGAGGTTGGCTCATTTATGATTCGAAGCACATTAAGACCCGCAATCCTTCCTGCATCCTTAGTTGCCTGCCTCTGCGCATCCGAAAAATATGCAGGAACTGTGATTACAGCATCTGTCACTGCCTCACCAATATAGTCCTCTGCATCCTTTTTCAGCTTTCTGAGAATCATAGAAGAAATCTCAGGAGCTGAATACAGCTTTCCATCCACCTTTGCCCTGAAATCGCTTCCCATCTGTCTCTTTATTGAGAAAAATGTTCTATCCACATTGACTGCTGCCTGCCTCTTTGCAGCCTCTCCAACCAGTCGCTCTCCATTTTTTGTAAAAGCCACTACAGACGGAGTTGTTCTCTGACCCTCGCTGTTAGTTATGACTACCGGCTGATTGTTCTCCAATACTGCCACACAGCTGTTTGTTGTTCCTAAATCTATACCTATAACCTTGCCCATTTTATGCCTCACTGTTTACTAATGTTTATTTTCTGAATAGTTACATCTTAATAATACTTTATGCTTCGAAAATTCACTCGTCAAGGCATGAGGCTGTTATTTCAGAGAATGTTTATACTTTTAATTTTTAATACACAACATAACAACAAAGGCACCGCCGAAGCAGTGCCTTTGTTGATTAGTTTATAGGTTGGATTAAAAAATGATAATTGAGGATTGCTTATTCACTTACTTTCTTTTTGAGTAATCCGAGTAATCCACATGCAATGAAAGATCCGATTACTAATGCAACAAGATACATTAACGGATTTCCGATTGTAGGTACTACGAAGATTCCTCCGTGAGGTGCCATGAGTGTACATCCAAATGCCATTGAAAGTCCACCTGCCACTGCTGAACCAACTGCACATGCCGGAAGGACATGAAGCGGATCAGATGCTGCGAATGGGATTGCACCCTCTGTGATAAATGATAATCCCATGATAAAGTTCGTAGGTCCTGCCTTTCTCTCCTCTGCTGTGAACTTGTTCTTGAAGAAGATTGTTGCAAGAGCGATTGCGAGTGGTGGAACCATACCACCAATCATAACTGCTGCCATGATATTGTAGTTTCCGGCAGCGATTGAAGCTGTACCAAATACATAAGCGGCTTTGTTTACAGGGCCACCCATATCTATTGCCATCATTCCTCCGAGAAGTACTCCGAGAACTACTGCGCTTGCACCGTTAAGTCCATTAAGACCGTTGTTGATAGCTGTATTTAAAGCTCCGATTGGAGGCTCAACTACAAACTGCATTATAACGCCTATGAGGAATATACCAAGCAGCGGATAAAGAAGAACCGGCTTCACACCATCAAGACTCTCAGGAAGCTTAGAGAATATCTTCTTTAAGAGATTTACAATATATCCTGCAACGAAACCTGCAACCAGTGCTCCAAGGAAGCCTGATGTACCGTTTGCTGCGATTGAACCGCCTACGAAACCAACTGCAAGACCCGGACGGTCAGCAATACTCATAGCGATAAAGCCTGCAAGGATAGGAAGCATAAATCCAAATGCTGTTCCACCGATTCCCTTAAACAATGCTGCGCCCTGTGTAATAGTACCGAAATTTGCTCTCTGGTCAGCCGGCAGTGAATTAAGGTCAACACTGAATCCATCGATAAGGAACGCGATTGCGATAAGGATACCACCACCAACTACGAACGGAAGCATATGTGAAACACCGTTCATCAGATGCTTGTAAATCTGATGTCCAATGCTCTCCTTTCCACCAATAGATGAATGTGAAGCCTCTTTTTTACCTGATGCCTTAAATACAGGAGCATCACCGGCAGCAATTCTCTTTACGAGCTCCTCTGTCTTATTTATTCCGTCAGAAACCTGACACTCAATAACCTTCTTTCCGTCAAAACGGTCTGTAGGCACATTTGTATCACATGCAACGATAACACCGGTAGCCTTTGCAATCTCATCATCTGTGAGTACATTTTTAGCTCCGGCTGAGCCTCTTGTCTCAACCTTTACCTGATATCCCAGCTCCTTGGCTTTTTTCTCGATAGCCTCAGCAGCCATATAAGTATGGGCAATTCCTGTAGGACAGGCTGTAACTGCAACGATAAATACATCGTCCTTCTTCACCTCAACAGGCTCTTTCTCCTTTGCCTCTTTGGCAGCCTCTTTCTCATCCTTTGCTTTTTCAGCGCTATCGATGATATTTAAAAACTCATCAACTGAACCGGCATTGATAAGAGAATTTGTAAACTGCTCGTCCATCAGCATAACAGAGAGCTTGCTAAGCACCTGAAGATGCACATTATCCTCTGTGTTTGGTGCAGCGATAAGGAAAATAATCTTTGCAGGTGTACCATCGAGTGATTCAAAGTCAACCCCATCTTTTACAACCATTGCCGCAAGACCTGCTTTAGTAACAGCATCAGACTTGCAATGAGGAATTGCTATACCCATTCCAATTCCTGTTGTGCCTTCCTCCTCTCTTGCAAAAACACCCTTTCGATACTTCTCCACATCGGCTATTTTGCCACTTTTTGCCATCAAATCAATACACTGATTCAATGCTTCGGTTTTTCCGGCAGGCGTACCATTCAAATTGATACTCTCAGCTGCCAACAAATCCCTGATTGTCATACATCATTCCTCCTAATAGAATATATTAATTATTTATATCAACCTTTTTGATACCGTTTGTTTAATTGGAAGCACTGTCCCATTTATCAATAAGTGCTTCAACCTCAGGCTTTGTAGCCAGCTCCTCAGAAAATGCACTTGCACTTCCTGTACATACTCCATAAATAAATGCCTGCTTATAATCATTTGATTTGAGGTATCCGTAAACAAATCCGGCTACCATCGAATCACCTGCGCCTACAGAGTTTTTGAGCTTTCCCTTAGGAGCCTGTGCCTTAAATTCCTGTCCATCCTCGGTCACAAGCACTGCTCCGTCACCTGCCATAGAAACAAGCACGTTTCTTGCGCCCTGCTCCTGAAGCTTCTTTGCATATTTTATCACATCGTCCTTGTCTGTAATCTCAACCCCGAATATCTCACCGAGCTCATGATTGTTTGGCTTTATGAGGAATGGCTTATATGCAAGCACATTTGTGAGCAGATTTCTTGTCGCATCAACCACTATATTTATTCCGCGGCCCTCAAGATGCTTCATAATATCCATATACATTGATGAAGGCATCACATCAGGAATACTTCCTGCGAGCACAAGCACATCAGACTCCTTTAAGCAGTCAAGCTTCTCATAAAGCTTTTTAATGTTGTCCTCAGTGATTACCGGTCCCTGACCATTAATCTCGGATTCCTCATTTGAGCGAAGCTTCACATTGATACGTGAAATACCATCCTCCACCTCTATAAAATCAGTATCAACACCTTTTTTTCCTAGAAGTCTTTTAATTTCATTTCCTGTAAAACCCGCTGTAAAACCAAGTGAAGTATTGCTCATTCCAAGATTCTTAAGAACCATGGAAACATTGATGCCCTTACCACCTGCAAAAATCTTCTCTCCAGTCGTTCTATTGACCACTCCTGTCTTAAAATCTGTTACATCAACTATATAATCTAATGATGGATTAAAAGTAACTGTATAAATCATGTTAGACCTCCTTAATATTTTTGTATTTCTTATAGTTGTCATTGCTTAGTGCATTTGTAATAATTACAGCATCTTTAAAATCAGCAAACTTGATACTTGATACCTGTGAAAACTTACTGTCATCCGCAAGAATGTATTTCTCCTTGCTATTCTCCATGGATTTCTTTTTAATCATGGCCTCCTTTATCTCCGGAGTCGTAAATCCATTCTTCACAGTAATTCCGTTGGTTCCCCAGAAGCCCTTCGTAAAATTGTATTTATCGAGCGTCACAACGGCCTCATCTCCGACAATAGCCTCAGTAGTAGACTTGAACTCGCCACCCAGAATATATACTGTATATCCCCTATCGGAAATTCTCTTGGCATTAGTCAGAGAGTTTGTAACAAAAACCACATTCTTTGCAGTAATATAATCAATCATGACTGCCGTTGTAGTACCGGCATCTATATAAACAAAATCATTATCCACAATAAGTGATGCCGCATATCTGGCAATCTGTTCCTTTTCGCTGCGATTCTGCTTAAGCCTGTTGATAACCTTCTCATCCTGAGTATGGATATTCGTATTATTTGCAATCGCACCACCATGTACCTTGGTGAGATAACCCTTCTTGTCCATTGCAACCAGATCACGCCTGATTGTTGACTCAGATATATCAAGCTCATCCATAAGCTGCTGAACAGTCACACTTCCCATCGAATCTAATATATCGAGTATTTTTTTACATCTATCTTCCGCCAGCATCTAATCCCCCCTGTTTATGAAACTATTCAAAGACTTATTTTATAAGCCATTTATTTAATGCTCATTTTCAAATTACTGTATTAAACATTTCAACATTTATTTAACTTGTAGTATAATTATATTTTCATAATCCGTCATTGTCAATCATAATCAGTCATTTATATTCACAAATAATCACACTAAAAATTGTTAAAAATATATAAAGCAAGTTTTAAAATTGTGCAATATATGCAAATGCAACATTCATTTTTGTGCAGAATATACCATATATATCATCAATACTTGCCTAATTACTATTTTTAGTATCTTTTCTATTACTAATTTATAATTAATATTAATAGTTCAAATTGACTGATTTTGAATCAATCTAACTTTGACTGATTTTGACTGTTTCATTTCTAAATATATTGTAATTCATAAATCATCATGCTAGAATATCTTCATTAAGGTACATATATTATGATTTCGGTGCATATTTTATGATTTGAATATTTTTGATTTGAGTATATTGGGTTTGAATATATTTTTGATTTAATTATATTTTATGATTTAAGTTGATATTTTGTAATTTAGCTGAATTTGTAATAATTTATATATCTTCACAGCTACAGTACCTTATTAAAAAAGGAGGAATTCATATGAAACAGCTTAATTGGGCCACACTCGGCTGCGGCGTAATAGCTAATGAGCTCGCGCAGGCTCTCTCAAAGGAAGGGCGCACTCTTTATTCTGTTGCCAACAGGACTCATGAAAAGGCTCAAGCTTTTGCACAAAAATATGGCATTTCAAAGGTATATGACAACATTGATGACGTCTTTTATGATCCTGATGTGGATATCATTTACATCTCCACTCCACACAATACTCACATTAATTATTTAAGAAAAGCCCTTTCTAATGGAAAGCATGTACTCTGTGAGAAATCTATCACATTAAATATTACAGAGCTCGATGAGGCAATCTCATTGGCCAAAGCAAATAACGTAATTCTTGCTGAAGCCATGACTATATATCATATGCCTGTTTATAAAAAGTTAAATAAAATAATTTCAAGTGGACAACTCGGCAGACTCAATTTAATTCAGGTCAATTTTGGAAGCTACAAAGATTACAATATGACAAATAGGTTTTTCAGCCGTAAGCTTGCAGGAGGAGCACTGCTTGATATTGGTGTTTACTCACTTTCTCTCATCCGCTGGTTCTTCAATGAAACACCGTCGCATGTATTGTCACAGGTTAGATATGCTCCGACCGGTGTTGATGAACAGGCAGGCATTCTGCTTATGAATGATGCTGCCGAGATGGCAACAGTCACATTATCTCTACATTCCAAGCAGCCAAAACGCGCTACACTATCTTTTGACAAAGCATATGTAGAAATCTTTGAGTATCCAAGAGGAATGCAGGCAACTATTACATACACAGAGAATGGTCATAAAGAAGTAATTGATGTAGGTGATACATCAGATGCACTTTATTACGAAGTATGTGATATGGAAAAAGCCATAAACTCTGCATCATCCGATGAAATAGAAAACCTCATTCACAGTCAGTATACATATGATGTTATGAAAATCATGTCTGATATAAGAACCGAATGGGGTATGAAATATCCTGAAGAGGAATAATAATACTACTACAACTATTCAAAAAAGGATAAGAGTTGTTAAAAAAGAGAAATATAATTCTGTTTATCAGACTTATATTTCTCTTTTTTAATTTAGTGTAGCAACCTGAAAAGTAATGTAGAAAATTTAAAAATAATGAAATCTTTGCAACATATATTACGAATATTACATAAAATTCACAATATATTTTATTTACAAATTATATAAAAGAAAGACCACATCATAAACTGATGTAGTCCTTTTAAGAGAGGTGACAGCCGGATTTGAACCGGCGATGACGGTGTTGCAGACCGGGGCCTTACCACTTGGCTATGTCACCATATATTATACTAAAAAACTCCCCGAGTAGGGCTCGAACCTACAACAACTCGGTTAACAGCCGAGTGCTCTACCATTGAGCTATCGAGGATTACTAAGGTATGTACCTTCAAAACTTCATACAAATCCGATCTGTTTTATTCCGTTATTAACCAGATTAAGCTCTCGACCTATTAGTAACAGTCAGCTCCACATGTTGCCATGCTTCCACCTCTGCCCTATCTACCTTGTAGTCTTCAAGGGGTCTTACTCCCGAAGGAGGGATATCTCATCTTGAGGGGGGCTTCACGCTTAGATGCCTTCAGCGTTTATCCCTTCCGGACTTGGCTACTCTGCCATGGCTCTGATAGCCAACAGATACACCAGTGGTCCGTCCATCCCGGTCCTCTCGTACTAAGGACAGCTCCTCTCAAATATCCTCCGCCCGCGCCGGATAGGGACCGAACTGTCTCACGACGTTCTGAACCCAGCTCGCGTACCGC
>OBAF01000976.1_pt1 | contig 19886 bp, 9 predicted proteins | sample 1517851 | NCBI WGS metagenome assembly OBAF01 (sample SAMN04571706, study PRJEB22368) | human gut metagenome | biome: human gut; material: stool | host: Homo sapiens | place: Luxembourg | collected 2012-10-19 | reverse complement strand
GGCGCCAGACGTATGCTTGAACAGGCGGACATAAGCTTAAAGGGATTGAATGTCGATAAACTAAAAGCTGAGTATCAGAAACTGATGAAGCAGAAAAGCGAGCTGACTTCCACCTATAAAAATTGTGAAAAGGAAGTGCGTGAGCTGAAACGGAAACAGGAAAATCTCAATCAGTATCTCGGACGGACACAGCCCGATCCGGCACAGGAACAGCAGGAAAAAAGTAAAAATCAGACTTTATAATAATACAAGGCAGATATCCAACACAGGACATCTGCCTTGATATTATTCATCTGAATCATCAAGTCTTTGTTCAATATTAAATCGTTCACGCTCTATCTCTTTCTTCAATTCTTCTTCTGTTGGCATATATAACTTATATTTTGAAGCATATAAATGATCATTCTCATTTAATACGGAATACTTAACCATTGTTTCATTTTTCTCCGAGCAAAGAACAATTCCAATCGTAGGATTATCTCCTTCCGTTTTAATGTTTTCCTCAAAGTATTTTACATAAAAATCAATTTGACCGATGTCCTGATATGTGAGCTTATGTGTTTTCAAGTCAATCAAAACAAAACACTTTAGAATGTAATTATAGAACACCAAGTCGATGTAGTAATGATCCCCATCTATAGTAATTCTTTTTTGTCTTGCTACAAAACAAAAGCCTTTTCCCAATTCAAGTAAAAAATTCTGCAAATTATCAATCAATCCCTGCTCCAGTTCATGCTCCAGGTATGTCTTATTTTCCTCTAAACCCAAAAACTCTAAAATATACGGATCTTTTAATAAATGCTTTGGTTCTGTATTAGGCTCCAGTGATTGGATTTCTCCCCTTACTTCTGCTTTTTTACCTTCGCTAGTGGCTAATATTCTCTCATAATAAAATGAATTTATCTGACGTTCTAACTGTCGTACACTCCATCCACATTCTACACATTCATTTTGATAATACTCTCTTTTTTCTTGTTCCTTTATACGCATAAGCAATCTGTAATGCGACCAACTCAATTCGGAACACACTGTGTTCCATTTTGGATAGACCTCATAAAACTGTCGCATATTACGCAAATTTCTTTCATCAAATCCTTGCCCAAATTCTTCACTTAACCTTACCGAAACATACTTTATCAGTTGTTTTCCATAAATAGAACCATCACCACTCATTGCTTCATGTAACTGTTTTCCTATCGTCCAATAAGCGGATACCATAGCAAAGTTAACCGTTGTAGCTACTTTCTCTCGTGCTTCTAATATTGCATTTCTTATATTTTCAAATTCTGGGAATTTATCTATATCATTTGTGATAATTTCGTTATTCTTTTTCATTGCTACCTCCCAAATAATACATTTCAAAAAACGGAACACACTGTGTTCCATTTTTAACATCGGAATATATGCATTAGAATTATACCCTACAAAACCATTTTTCTCAATCAATTTTATATGCCATATTTTTTGAGAAAATAAAAAAGCAGGCAGCCAGCAATACAGCCAACTGCCTATCTTTCCTACATATCTTCTGCCGCTTCCAGAGAAATTTCTGCAAATTCCTCATCGGTGATGCTCTGGAGCTTACCTAACACCTGCTCTCCAAGCTCCTCCATATCGCTGTCCTTTATGTGCGGCATTACCTGTCTGATCTGCCCAATCATATCCGTCCTGTCCTGTGTCTCAAACACACACATGAAATTGATTTCTTCTACTGTGAATTTACTCATCTTCTTACATCTCCCTCTGTGATTTTTTCTCGGTTTCCTTTTCCGGTGAAGTACGTTCCGCCTTATCCCTCTGCTCTATGACTGCCTTTTTCTCTGCCAACTTCTCTTTTATGGAAATTCTGCCTTTGATCTGCTCCTGTTCCTTTTTCTCCGCTCCATTGTTTAAGACATTATCAATCATGTTGTAATTTTGTTCTTCAAGCTCCTCCACCTTTGCAAGCGGCTTGTATTCTGCCAGCTTGTCAAGCAGCTCCTTCGCCCTTCTCGCAGTCTGAACCGCTTCGCTGTCATCAATCTCCACACCCTCTCCGAAAATGTCCGTTATACCCTCTCTGACGCCTTCAGAAATGACCGCATTGAGAAAGTCATTCAGATACCCGGTATTTCCGTTTCTGATGTCCTCAGTGATGTTAGCAACCTGTGCTTCCCTGTCCTCAACCGTATCCTGATACTGATAGGTATCATAATCGTAGGAAAACTGGTCTATCTGAGAAGCAAGGATAGCCGCCTGCCACTTCTCCAGTGAACCACGCACCTCAATGTCCGGTAACTTGTCAATCAGCTCCGCTATGACCTCGATTGCTTTCGGCTCGTCTGTTATGTCCGGTACATAATCCAAAACCTCCAGATCAATGACCTTGCCGGAGAGAATATCCATTTCCACGTCCTCATAACGCTCGGTTCCCTCGGTGTGTATGTTAATGCCGATACTCGGAATCCCATTCATGCGCTCCGGCGGTATGCTTTTCCACACAGCGATTGCTTCCTCCACGCTTGCGATATTCTCATGGAACTCTCCCAGACTGTGAAATTCGCCGCACTCTGCAACCGTTAAGGTAATGGTTTTCTCCGGTATGGCTTCCACAGCAGACGCTTTCTGCATTGCCTGTTTCTCTGCAAGATAGCTTTCCACTTCCGGAAGATAAGTTGCAAGTGTTCCGGTCTTGCCCTCTGTGATAGGATTGATGTCAACCTTTACCCCGCCAATCATAAGACCGTCCTCGTTAAAGACATTGAACAGATCATCTTCATGCTCCCTGCCCTTATACTCCACAACCACATCCAGATCGGAGCCTGCTTTCTCCAGACCTCTGCATCTGCTTCCGGACACCACCACATCCACAAGCTCAACATCTATCTCATACTCGTCAAGCTTGGATTGCAGATATGCCCATACCGTCTGCTCTATATCGTCCTGTGTCTGTCCGTTGATTCCGTTAAATAATTCCTCTGTCTTTGCCTTGAAATCAGCAACAACACTGTCTGCTTCCTCCCGGATACGCTCGCTTAACCGTTCACGCTCCACCGCTTCTGTTTTCTCCATAAGCTCCTCATAGTCCACCGGAATACGCTTATCCTGTTCCGACAGTCCAAAGTCCTCCAGAACGTCCTTTAACGCCGCATGAATGGAAATATCAGGATTATCATACACGCCACCGTCAACCAGCTTATAATCCGCATCAAAAACGGAATAATCATATCCCTCCGTACAGGTCTGTATGCTGACAAATTTATCTTTTATGGAAAATGCCATCTGCTCCGGCTCTTTTACCTCAAAATACGGATTATCCCACTCCGTAATCGGTACATTTTCCTCGATGTGCTTTTGGTTGGCAGTAGGCATTAACTTCTCCATCTTGCCCTGTTCATAGAGCGTATCGAACCGGCTCATATAAAGGGAAATATCATCAAGACCGCCCTGTTTCAACTGATGTTCAAAACGCCGCTTCACAAAGTCTTTCACTTCCTCCGGTGTCATATCCCGGTGTACTCTTACCTTGTCGATGCCGATACTGTCACTCAACGTCTGCAAATCGTCCATGAAGTGCTTACTTTCCTTTGCTTCACTGCTGTGGGTAAAATCAAGGGAAAGGACGTTTTCGTTATTCTTTACATGGATTACATCAAATTCAATGCCATGCACACTGACACCAAAGGTTGTCCTTGCCTTGTCATCGCTGTACTGTGCATCTTTGCCACGATAAGCCTGAAATGCTTCCATTGCTTCAGAAATGCTGTCAAAACGCTCCAGCTTGCTCCTTTCTGAGCTGTTCTCTGCCCATGTGCTTAAATCGGCAATGACATAGTAGGATACCTTGTCATTATCAATATCCATATGCTTCTGAAGCTGTCTTGCTTCCATGATGCGCTCAAGCTGTGTCCTTCCGTTTACCATGTAGAAACCAATGTTATTTTCCTTGTTGAAAGGCATATTCGCCATTTCCCGCTCTGCTTCATATAAAGCAGCCGCAGCTTCCTCATAGGTATCGCAATGCACTCCTGCTGGTGTGATGTCCTTGATCTGGCTTTGCAAATGCAAAAGCCTGAAATCCCCGTCTGCATACGGATCGTCAATGGCAAAGTAATTCTGTTCAAAGTCAAGCATACTGACCTCACGCCATTCGTTGTAATTGACGAGGAACACTTCATTTTCCCTGTCCGGTTCATCGTCTGCATGTTCCTGTGCTATCTCCGAAAGGATCTCCGTTGTTTCATCAATGACCAAAGTCTGTTCTTGTGTATGCTCTGCCATAAGCTCCTTTGTAAATTCCGGCACTTCCCTGTAACCAAAGGAATCCACATAATGGCTTGTATTCTCTCCGTTGATGAAGCACCACCACATCACTGACGGAAAGGGAATGTCCCCGAAAATCTGCCGGACGATCTATATTAAAGCGGGTGTAAATATCTTCAAGGTTTGTGCCCCCCTCTAACGGTGCGGTATAAAGCAGATCATAATTCTCCTTTGTAACCGCAATGCCCTTGCTTTCAAGATAGTCCATTCCCATAAAGTGAATGTCCCTTGCTTCCTCTGTATCTTTGAGCTGATATATGCCAAATCTGTCCTCACTGCCAAATAGAAGCTGTGCTTCCCTGTTTGCAGGGCTTTCCTCTAACTCCTGTTTCATACTCTGGTGTTCCAGATAGGCACTCCAATCGTCCTTTTCCACTCCGAAAATGCCCTCATGCTCCTTTAATTCTTCCAAATCTTCAATGAGCGTTTCGGAACCGTCCTCATGGAGCTGATACACAGCCACATCTTCCCCGAAAAGCTCTGTTGCCTTATCCTTTGTCAAAGGCAGCATTTCATTCCAGGAATAACCATACTCATGCATCTCAGAAAGACCTATCCTGCCATCCGGAAGTGCATCAATCTCCGCCTGTGCATCTATGACAGTAAGCGCTTCATTGACAGGCTGATTTTCTATCATGTATGCAAGTTTCTCCGCCAATTCTCTTGTCTTTTCCATGTCATCGAGCTTGTAATTGTAATTCACAATCAGATTTCTCTCATCATCCGTAAAGACCGTTGCCCCATGCTCCATGCGGTTGATAAGGTTCTCTGCCTGCTGTATGGCAGACAATTCCGTTGATGCACTCACGCCTATATCTGCATCGTATGCAAAATCAAAAAACTGCGGTGCGTGTTCATTCAGTCCGGCACTGGAACTAATCAAAGTCATTTCTGCCCCATGTTCTTTCAGATACAAATTATAATCTCCGTCCCACTCATTCTCGTTAAGCAGCGCCATATCATAAAGCAGCTTTTTAACTTCATCCGGGGACATATTTGTGATTTTGGAAATCTCCCATTCACTTCCCATCGAACCGGAGAATTTTACCACTACATCTCCGGCAGCAACAGGCTCCATTGCTCTATCATAGATTTCCTTTCGTTCTTTCATATCCACAAGTTCCTCTGTATCGGTATTGTAGCGGACATCAAGGTGGTATTCTCCAAATTCTTTTGTATCTTCGTTGGCAATCTCGGTAGTCCATGCCCCTTTACTCTCCAGATATGCTTGAATACTCAGCTTATTGTCCTCACTCATGGCTGAAAGAACGTCCATAAGCTCCTGTCTGTCCATGCCCACAACACTCACAAGGCTGTATTGTGTCAGATCATCATTCTGTATCAGAAGAATACTCTCCTTATTCTGTTCCTGCTCCACTGCCCTGTCCTTCTGTAACTCTGCTAACCTGTCCTCAATGCCTGTGATCAGCTCCGAAGCGGTCTTTCGTATGATATCAAGGGAAGATTTCAGTTCTTTCATATCCCGGTCACTGCTCCATCCGGCGATATACCCAAAGGAATAGTCTGAGGTATCAATGCCGAAGTGCTGACACACCGTATAGGCAACGCTCTCTGCTTCCACTTCCTTTGTGTTGCGGTCTTTGTCTAAGACCGCATCTATATCCTGATTCTGTTCCCGGTCATGGAGCTTTGCGTGTGCCACCTCATGGATAGCGGTCTTTACGGTCTGGCTCTGGCTCATGCCCTCCTGTATGGCAATCCGGTGGTCTGTGGTGTGGAAATATCCCTTTGCCTCCCCTTCTATATCTTCATAGGTAATGGGAACCGGGGAAACCTCCGTAAGTGCCTGCATAAAATCCTCATAGTCCTCCACGCTTCCCGAAAGCTCATTTACCCCTATATCCGGCAGCTCTTTTCCGTCCGTCTGTGACACATCAAAGACCGGAACCACACGAAAGGCGGGTATCTTAATCTCCACTTCCTCCGTAATGGGCATTCCGTTCTTATCAAGCATAATCTCTCCCGTTACCGGATCAAGTTTCTCCTGTTCTTCCTTAATCTTGTACGGTGCCGGAGCAAGGATACGGATACCCTTTTCCCCTTTCTTAACGTGCCTGTCAAAATTCTTCTGCCAAGCCTTAAATCCGGCCACTAACGTAGCGTCAGGCTTTTGCATTGCGATTAACATGGTATTGTTAAAGCTGTAATTGTGGAATTTTGACATGGTATTCAGATATGTCTTGTACTTCTCGCTTTCAAAAAGCTCCTTGATACCCTGCTCCAGCTTCTCCGTTATTTCCTGTACTTTCTGTTTTTCTGTTTTAGCATCTGCCATTGTATTTCCTCCATCTGCTTATTTTTTGCATGACAAAAGGCAGCCATTATTGACTGCCCTTGCACAATTACGATATTCACTTATATCTTTATTATTACTGCCCTGATTCGTTTTGATTTCTGCAATGTACTCCTGTCTCCTTTCTGCACCTGTCGCTGTAAATGTTTTTTACAAATAAAAAAGACAACCAAGATTTTGTTTCTTAATTGCCTGTTTCTATGCTATCAAATTTTTATTGAAACGATAGCCGACGCCCCATACCGTCTGTATATAGATTGGCTTACTTGGGTTATCCTCTATCTTCTCCCGGATATTCCGGATATGGCTCATGACGATGTTGTAATCACCGGAATAGGATTCCTTCCACACAATGTCATAAATCTGTTCCTTGCTGAACACTATTCCCGAATGCTTTGCAAGAAGCTTCAAGATTTCAAACTCGGTATAGGTAAGATCTATCTCCTGATTCTCCCGAATTATCACCCGTTGAACCTCGTCAATCAGAAGACCTTTGAAATTCAACAGATGATTATTCAAATCTGACATCTGAGTAATTTCATCTCTGGTATTTATAAACGATAGTATGCGGTTCATCATAGCATCCTCATTATCCTCAAATGTCAGAACTAACATTTTCCCATACACATCACCTGCCTTATTACATTTATCTACTGCTAAAGCTCTGGTCAATACAAAAGAATAATTCCTATATCCAACCAAACAATGTGGTACTTGCTATTTGATCTTTCTTATTTATTTTTCCTATATGCTATAAAGGAAATTATTTTTCCGGTTGTTCCAAACTGCTATCCTCTTAACAATTTGTTATTCTGCAACTCTATACCCTGTTTTTGACAACAGCTCTATTGCTTTTGAAAAATTTTTTGATTTTATTAAAACATAATCCGTATTAAACGTAGATATAGCAAAAATGCCTATATTATTTTCTGCCATCAGGCAAGATATTTTTAAAAGGATTCCGATTAAGGAAAAATCCAATGTTCCCTGTATTCTGAATGCCTTCCATTCATCATCTCTCTGTCCTCCTTGAGATATAGAATCGAAATCCTTTTCTGCAATTACTCTTAATCTGAACTTCTTTCCTTTTGCAAAAGGAGTGAATAAAGCCTTTCCCTCTTATTCACCCACTCATATTCATAATTTGTTTAAGAAATTACTGCATTCTTTCTCCTGTATGTATCATTATCTTTATGGCTTAACTCCCCCTCAATCTGAGCCAGCTTTTTCTCCAATACCTTAACCTTTTCTTTGTCCCCCGCCGCAGCCTTTATCTGCTGTTCAAGCTGTTCCTTTTCCTCCTTGAGTTTCTCAATCTCTCTGTCAACATTATCTGTATTTGTCGTACATTTCTCTGCCTTTTTCGCTGGCTCCTCCTTTGGTTGAACATCTTTCGCCTTTGCGACTCTCTTAGGATCATCATACATTACTTTTGGATTACCATTTTCATCTTGCCCTAAACGATACAGACCACTTGGCTTGCTACCAGATTTTTCGCTACTAATATACTCGTCCTTTGGAACGGGAATACCTTCGTTTTTATCCTCCCCCCTTTGATCTTGTGAAGCTTCTTTTACTTTATCCTGCCCTGTCTGTACCCTATCTAAATACTCATTTTTGTAATCCTTATAATTACTGCTTATTTCCATTGACATAAAACGTCCTCCTTTCCTTTAATACACTATAATGTTTTTACAATCTCTTATTCGTCATTCATATATCTGTTTTTAACAGATTTGTTGTGAAATGCTTTCTGATTGTTGCGGAATGATTAAAAGAACACTTAAAACAAATATATCTCCATCTATTCTTACTTCCATTGCTCCATGATATTTTTCTGCAACTGCTTTTATGTTAGCAAGTCCTGTCCCACTGCGAATGCTCCCTCTCCCACTATGGCTATTAATTATTTCAATTAAAAGAAAATCACCTTGCACTTTTCCTGTTATGTGAATATATTTCTGATTATCATTGGGCACTCGGTTACAAGCTGAGATAGCGTTATCTAATGCATTAGAAAAAATAATACAAAAGTCAATATCAGCAATTCCACATGGATATGGAGAAATAAATGAACATTGTACTTCTATCTGATTGCTCTTAGCTATCCCTAACTTATTTCCAATTAAAATATCAAGTACAGGGTTATTTGTACTTACCGGAAATGACATATCTGCTGTTAAATTTTCCATATCACTCATATACTGCAATGCTGTATCTATATCGCCATTCTGTACCAATTCTTTGACAATAGATATATGATTTTTCACATCATGTCGAAATGCTTTTGTTTTCTCATAACGTACTTTTGCTTCTTCCACATACTGATTTAAAGAATGTTTTTCCAGTTCTAATAAAGATAGCTCTCTGCTCAATTTAAAACTATCCACTAATTTTTTATACGCAAACATGATGCAAAACAGACTGGCTATCCCCAATATCTGTATAAACAGTAATGGAAACGGACTTATGCTAGGTAAACTCCCATCTGCTTGTATCGTAATCGTATGTCCATAAATATTTGAACTAATATATTCACTTACCAAAAAAATCACTAAAGTCGGTATTAAAATCAGAAGAACATATTTTGCCCCAACGTTTTCATCATATGAAAAATTTTTATTTATGACCTGATAACACAAAACAGATGTAACAAGAGCTAAAATACTGCTCATTACCATAAATAAAACGCTAACCGCTTTAGGATTTTCCTGAAAAAACAAGGGAGATAAAATACACGAAATCGAATTAAAAACTCCATAGCATAAGTGCATTATTTCAATCATTACAACTGCATATAACCCGACAAATATATTGTATGTTCTACATATAAAAAATCCTCCTGCCATCAACAGCAGAACATATACCAATAATTCCATAATACTGCCGGTTGGAAAAAACATCATAATCGTCATTCCAAGAAAGGCAAACAATATATAATAAATAAACTTTACCTTTTTCTTAAGAAATCTGGTAAAGAAATGAAAAACCGTCAACATTTCAATGCTTCCCATAATATATACATTGAAAATATCTAATCCATCCATTCTTTCACACTCTCCGTTCCTTCATATATTTCAAAACAACACTTGAAAATTCCTTGCTCCGTAAGCGTGATACAGGTATCTGTTTGTCATTTATCATATACGCCATCCCATTTTTATAACTTTTCAGATGGCTCAAATTAATTAAATAACTTCTATGGCATTTAAAAAATCTCCCATCTAGTTTTGTTTCAAGATTTTCAATTCTGTCATAGTAATCAATAACTTCCTCCGTTTTTAGATGCAGATATATTTTTTTGTCTATAATTTCACAAAAAACAATGTCATCAAAGGCAATAATATTACTCTCGTATCGCTTTTGGACAAGCAAACTTGCGTCTTTTGCATTTTGCATAGCAGAAAATAATCTCTCCATCGTTTTTTCAAAGCATTCTTCTTCAATCGGTTTTACCAGATAATCATATGCCTGGACTTCAAAGGATTGAAACACCATTTCCTTTAGAACTGTTATAAAAATTAGGTATCCTTTATAATTTTGACTACGCATCTTCCTTGCAGTTTCCATCCCATCTATTCCATCCATTTGAATATCTAAGAACAGAATATCTATATTTTTGTTGTGTCTCAGTAATTCCTCACCACTCCCGAATTGTGAAACAGTTATTTCTACGTTTTTTCTATGAAAAAAATCAAATACCAGCTTTTTGATTTTATCTAATATGTATTTTTCATCATCACAAATTGCTATGTTAATCACACGACCACCTCTTTCCTTAAAAAATTTATTTTAGCATCTATCCTCAAGTGAAACAATTATAATGCTTTGAAATGTAACTGTAATGATGTGTAATGCTGAATAGTCTAATAAATATATCGGTGAATTCTTATCAACTTTAAATTTGCCTATTGTTTTCGTCTGAATTGATTTTCTCCATCGCAACCTTGCCTGTTTCCTCTGCTCGTCACTTAATCTTCTCTGCTTACGATAACCACATAACAGGAAAAAGCAGATAGATTGCTACCTGCTCTTTCCATAAACCTTTATAAACTTGCTTCCTGACTCTTGGTCTTTGATTTTTCCGGTTCTTTCTTCTGCTGTTCCGATTTCACTTTCATCTGTGACAGCTTTTCCTTGACGGACACCCTGCTTTTTTCCTTATCCTTTCCGGTATCCAGTCCGGCACAGATCTTATCCAGCTTCGCTACTGCACCGTCAATCCGCTCCACCTGTTTCTTTAAGGCTGAGATATGCTTCTTTACAGGCATATTCAGTACCCTTGTAAGGGCAACGCCCTCTTTTTCGTCCGACACTTCCTTTGTACCTTTTCCGGTTAAGAGCCTTCCCACGTTGGCTACGCTGTTCCCTATCTGCTTGAACTCGTCCCCGATACTGTCTATCTGGTTGGCGGTCTTTTCATAACTGGTAAGCACATCAACCATCTTCTCCCGGCATCCGGAAAGCACCGACTGCACACCGGAAATTCCTTTCTGAAGAACCCTGTTCATTTCCTCCCTTCCCTTTTCCTTAAAGGCGGTTACTGCCTGTGCTGCGGTGTCAATCAAATGGTCTTTCAATTCCGATAAGCGTTCTGCAAGACTGCTTACCTTCTCCTGAAGGTATGACACCTTATCCAAAAGCTGACTTTCCGCTGCTTTCGGCTGGCTCTCCTGCATCCTTTCAAGCTGCTTCCGTACTCCTTGCAGTTCGTCCACCATAGCGGAAAGCTGTAACTGCATCCCGGCGATATACTGCAAGACCTCCATAAAGTCCTGTGACTGCTCTTTCATGCCCTGCTGTCCCAAAAGCTCCATGAACTGCTTCATAACGTCCATTTCCTCTGTGTTCTGTTCTTTCTTTGGTTCGTTTGCTTCCATAGCACCCTCCTATAAACTTTCTTCTTTTCCTTTGCTCTTTACAGTCTCCGGTTTCTCCGGCATCTTCTGATCGGAAATTTTCTGCTTCATCTCGGCAAGTTTCTCCTTGACGGATACCCGCCCTCTGGAACCGTCTGCTAACATCCGTTCCTTGTCATGCTCTGCGATACGCTCCGACATCAGGAAACTTGCAACAGGCTTTAACGGTTCCTCTGCCACCGCCTGTATATCTTCTGCCCTGTTCGGCTCACTTTCCTGCGTCTGTGCGCTCTGCTCTCCGTTTTCGTCCTCCGGCTCATCATCGCCCATATCCAGTGCATTATCGCCCTTTTCGTCCATATTCAGAAGCGCATTTAACTCTGCAAGGCGTTCTAGCTTCTCCGCCAGTTCCTGCTCCTGCGCAAAAGGTTTTGTAACTTCCACCTTTGCAGTTTCGAGCTGATGTTCCACGTTAGAAAGCTTCTGCTCCACGTCTGCCATTTTCCCGGTCATTCCCTCTAACGCATTGGACAGTCTTTGCAGATTTCCAAGTGGATCGGCTCCGATTTCCACCTCATGGCTCAGACTTCCTTTTAAGCTGATCGTAAACTTGGAGAAGAACGAGTCAAAAGACACGCTCATCTTAAAGCCCTGATATTCTCCGATTGTGACCGCCATGTTTGGCTGTTTGGCACTCCGGCACATATCAATCAACGCCGCACCCGCTTCCTTTTTGTCCGTATAGGTACGGTTTCCTATCTTCATGGAAAAAGCGTCCTTATCCACAGGCTTATGCGCCGCATAGGTCTGAATGTCCGCCCGGTATCCCTCAAGCCTTTCTTTTAAGGCTGTGATCTGCATCGGGTAATGCTTTGCGATATTGTCCTCCAGACGGTAACGCTGGCTTGTGTGGTTTGCCTTTAAGAGCTTCAGCTTTGAAACCTGTATATCCAAATCCATCTTCTCCTTAATGTAAGGGTTTCCGGTTGCAAGTGCTTTGACCTCTGCATAAGAGAGCGCCGCTTCGTCAATGTCCTCACAGGAACGCACCGGGGACTTGCTCGTCATGATCTGCCCGATAAACTTCTGCTTGTTCTCAATGAGCTGCCATGAATAGCTGTCGAAGGTGCCTTCCGTCACATACCGGAAAATCTTGACCTTATCATTCATATTGCCCTGTCGTAAAATACGACCTTCCTGCTGTTCAATGTCAGACGGACGCCAGGGCACATCCAGATGATGTAATGCAATCAGTCTGTCCTGTACGTTGGTTCCGGCTCCCATTTTGGCAGTAGAACCCAACAAAAAACGAACCTGTCCGCTTCTTACCTTTGCAAACAGCTCCGCTTTTCTTTTCTCCGTATTGGCATCATGGATAAATGCGATTTCTTCCGGTGGGACACCCTTTTCTTTCAGCTTGTTGCAAATGTCCTCATAAACATTGAATGTACCATCTCCTTTCGGTGTCGATAAGTCACAGAAGATAAGCTGTGCCGACTTCTGTTCCTTTGTTTCCTCCCATATCTCAAATGCCTTGTCCACACAGGTGGTGGATTTAGAATTATCCTCATCGGGAAGCATATCGTTGATTAAACGCTGGTCTAATGCAAGTTTTCTACCGTCATTGGTGATTTTGAGCATATTGTCAACGTGTGGCTCTACCTTCCTATCACGAACAGCCTCCGCACGATCCGCAAGGGACTGTACCATTTCTTTCTGATACTCACTCGGCTTTAACACCACATTTTCATACTCTGCTTCCGGTACAGGCAGTTTTAGCATATCCGGTGTCTGAATATCTGCACTTTCCTTGAAAAGTGAAATCAGCTCGGGCAGATTGAAGAACTTGGCAAACCTTGTCTTTGCCCGGTATCCGGTTCCCTCCGGTGCAAGCTCTATGGCTGTCTGCGTTTCTCCGAAAGTAGCCGCCCAACTGTCGAAATTGCCAAGACCAAGTTTCTGGAGCGTACTGTATTGCAGATAGCGCATATTCGTATAAAGCTCCGTCATACTGTTGGAAATCGGTGTACCTGTGGCAAAGATAATGCCCTTGCCGCCTGTCAGCTCGTCCATGTACTGACACTTTGCAAACATATCCGAGGACTTCTGTGCTTCTGTCTGTGCAATGCCCGCCACGTTCCGCATCTTGGTGTATAAGAAAAGGTTCTTATAATTGTGGCTCTCATCTACGAACAGCCTGTCAACACCAAGCTGTTCAAAGGTTACTACATTGTCCTTGCGGGAAGTATCGTTCAATCGGCTCAGCCTTGCGTCTAATGATTTTTTTGTTTTTTCCATCTGCTTAATGGTGTAACGCTCTCCCTTTTCCGCCTTGACCGCTTCGATTGCCATTTCTATTTCCGTTATCTGCCGCTCAATCATGGCAGCCTGTCTTTCCATTGAAAGCGGTATCTTTTCAAACTGCGTATGCCCGATGATGACCGCATCATAATCTCCCGTTGCAATACGGGAACAGAACTTTTTACGGTTGGCAGGCTCAAAATCTTTCTTTGTAGCAGCTAAAATATTTGCACCCGGATACAGGCGCAGGAAATCACTCGCCCACTGCTCTGTTAAATGGTTCGGTACAACAAATAAGCTCTTTTGGCAAAGCCCTAACCGCTTGCTCTCCATTGCTGCAGCAATCATTTCAAAGGTCTTACCCGCACCCACACAATGGGCAAGCAGGGTATTATCGCCGTAAAGCTGGTGTGCCACCGCATTAAGCTGATGCGGTCTTAATGTAATGTCCGGTGTCATGCCCGGAAACTTTAGGTGGGAACCGTCATACTCTCTCGGTCTGGTGGAATTGAAAAGCTCATTGTACTTGGCACACAAGGTCTGTCTGCGCTCCGGATCACGAAATACCCAGTCCTTAAAGGCTTCCCTTATGGCTTCCTGTTTCTGGCTGGCAAGCATGGTCTCCTTTTTGTTAAGAACTCTCTTTTCCTTCCCATCTTCCTCTATCGTATCAAAGATACGGGTATCACGAAGGTTTAAGGAATCCTCCAGAATACGGTAGGCATTTGCCCGGCTCGTTCCGTAGGTCATATTGACAAGTGAATTGCCACGATCCGCATTTTTGCCCTTTACGTTCCACTGTCCTGTCACATCGGAATACTGCACCCCGACAAGGTTACGGTCAAAGAGGTAATCCGGTGTTTCAAAGGTTTCCCGCATGAAATCCTCGATGTACTTAGGCTCAATCCATGTGGCACCGATACGCACCTCAATCTCGCTTGCATCAAGCTCCTTGGGCTGAACGCCCTCAAGAGCTGTGACATTGATTGCAAACTCTGGACGGTTCTCTGCAAATACCCTTGCGGTTGCCAGCTTCTCCCTGACATTTCCGCTTAAATACTCGTCTGCGGTTTCCCACTTTTCTGTGACCGGGTTCTGGAAGATCACTCTGGCAAGCTCCTTTGCCACTTCTTCCTCGCTTTTTCCCGTAAGCTCCGACATATAGGCTAGGTCTACCCTTGCCCTTTCCCCTAATGACACCGCCAGTGCTTCACTTGCGGTATCCACGCTTGTAACAACCTCTGCCTTTTTAATGGTTCGCTTGGAAAACATATCAGCCTTGCCTTTGAAGTTGCCCTCATCGTCTAATTTCTCCAATGAACAAAGCAGACAATAGCTTGAATCCTGATTAAACGCTCTCTTATTGGTCTGTGAATTGATCAGACCGTATTTCTTGGAAAACGCATCATACAGCTCATTAAGCTCTGCCTGCTTGCTCTTAATCATATCTTCCGGATATTCGTTCAACTGATAGTCAATCAGCTCCTGTGTACAGTCACGAATCTGCACCATGCCTTTCATGCGCTGCTCCATCGTTTCTGATACGTCCACAGGCTTCATAATGGAATTTTCCCGGTAATACACCCTCTCGTCCACGATAGTGTAACTGTAATTCTTCACGCCTGGATCGGCGGGGATTGCTTCTCTTGCCAGCTCATCATCAAGCTCATCGAACTCTACCTCGTCAATGCTGCCCTCGATATGGGATATAGCCTTTTCAAGCTGCTTGGATAATGAAATGGTGGTATCCGGTGTACAGGTGGCTTCCATGCCAAACTGCCCGCTGACCATTTCCATTTTTCCCATGATCATTTCCGGGTGGTCTGCAAAATACTGGTTCATGGCTATGCCATCTTCATTTTCACAAAGATGCACCCAATCCGGCTCGATGTCGATTACCCTGTCACGCTTCTTTAAGAAAAGAATGTCCGAAGTAACCTCCGTCCCTGCATTTTCCTTAAAGGCTGTGTTGGGAAGCCTGATCGCTCCAAGAAGCTCCGCTCTCTGCGCAAGGTACTTTCTGACTTCCGGGCTTTTCTTATCCATTGTTCCCTTTGAGGTGACAAATGCCACCACGCCGCCCGGTCTGACCTTATCTAAGGCTTTGGCGAAAAAGTAATCATGTATGAGGAAGTTATGCTTATCGTAGGCTCTGTCTGCCACCTTGTACTGACCGAATGGCACGTTTCCGATTGCCACATCAAAGAAATCATTGGGATAATCCGTCTTTTCAAAGCCAGTGATCTTCACATCGGCATTCGGGTATAGCTGCCTTGCAATTCTTCCGGTAATTCCATCAAGCTCCACACCATAAAGCCTGCTCTCCTGCATTTTTTCCGGCAACATACCGAAAAAGTTACCGATACCCATTGCCGGCTCCAAGATGTTACCTTTGGAAAAGCCCATTCGTTCCATCGCATCATAAATAGCCTTGATGATCACAGGGCTTGTATAGTGGGCATTTAAGGTACTTTCCCTTGCTGAATCGTATTCCTCGGCTGACAACAGGCTCTTTAATTCCTGATATTCACTTGCCCAATTCGTTTTGGTTTCATCAAAGGCATCAGCAAGACCACCCCAGCCCACATATTTTGCTAAAATCTCCTGTTCTTCTGGCGTGGCAATACGGTTTTCGCCCTCAATCTTTTCAAGCGTTCTGATTGCTTCCACATTCTGACGGAATTTTTCTTTTGCCGCAAAGCCTTTCCCGTCACTTTTCTCTGTTTCCGGAGCAATGTGGAAGTTGACTGCACCCGATTTGTCAATCTGTGGCTGTTCCTTTGGCGCTTCTGCTTCATTCTGCGGCTCTGGTTCGGCAATCACTTCACTCTCTTGCATTGGATTGGACAATTCTTCATTTTTCTGTTCATATTCACCCCATATTCTTTGGGAAACAGCAGAAAAATAAGGAGATTCTTCTTCCATAATGCTGAAGCGAATCTCCTCCATGTCCTCAAGGCTCTTTGCCCCGGCTATTTTATCATGGTACTTAAAATATAATGCTTCCCTGACAAGAATGCCCTCCAATCGTGCCAGTTCAGGCTCCGGCATACGTTCCCAAATATCATCCTTCTCCGTATGAATGGTAAAGCCTTCTCCGTCATCATGGTATCCAAGCGTATATTGCAGCTTATCATGTTCCCCACGAATATCACACTCAAAATCATAGACTGTTGTTCGTGTACCTCTGATATATTCCCGGTCTATCAATACAAGGTTTTGAACATCATCCGCAGTCAAAGGCGGTTCTTCTGTCTGCTCTATGGCAGGCTCGCCCTCATAATGTGCCGCATACTGTCCGGCATCCTTTAACAGACCGTCCATCTCCAGAGCTTTTTCTGTTTCGCCGCTGATTGTCTGCATCATTACATAGTCTGCCGCTTCTGCAAAAAGGAAATCATAGACCTCTTTTCCCTCCAAAGCTCGCTCATCGTCAGCAATCGTGACTGCCTGTGTTTTCTCGTTCCAGCCAACCACATCTTTCCGGTCTAATGCTCCGCAGATTTTAACCACAGCCGACATTTCAGACAGCCTTTTATTTAACTGCTCTATGTCTGTTTTTCCGGTTTCCGGTGCTTTTGGTTCTCCTTCAGCAACAGTTCCTGTTTCTCTATCTAATTCCTGATTGGTTACACCACCCTCCAACTTCGCCTGTTCTTTTTGCATGGCTTTCTCTGCCTGTTCCTGTTTATACTGTGCATAGGCTTCCTTTCCCTCCGGCGAAAGGTATTTATCTGCCTGCACAAGCTCCCGGATACGTTTCTCTACTACATTCCAGTTTAAAAGCACCTTTGCGTAAGGACTGCCATAGTTACCTTTCTCCAGACGGATACCTTTGGCATCGTGATCCTCGTGCGCTCTGTCACTTCCCGGAAGTGCGTGGGAGCTGCCGCCCGTACCATATTCATTTTTCAGAAAAGCAATGTTATCTTTCTTGTCATGCCCTTCCATGAAATACTCATAGATACGGAATTTTCCATGTTCAAAACCGCTTCCTCCTGCCAGCCTGTAATCAATCTCGTCCTGTGTGATAAAGTCCTCATTCCTTACCTCTACCGTATCAAGTGCTGGAAATTCTTTCTTTTCCACACCTAAATCCGCAAGCTGTTCTAATAAATAATCCGGTCTTTTCACATACCGCCATTTAATCTGCTTTTCTCCGCTGTCAAGCTGTGCCTTTGCCTTTTCAAGCTCATCCTTAATCAGCTCTCTGCCTTCTGTTGTGGCTAAAAGCTCACACAACTTTTCCATGCTTGCCGGGTAATTGGAAAATTTAAGCTCCAGACTCTCCGGCATTTCCGATATTCCGTCACGGAAGAAATTGTTAATGTCCGTAGCAATTCTCTCACGCTCCACCGCATCCACAAGGAATACTTCGTTGGCACTCATATAAGTACCATTCTCCACCATAACACGGATATGGCTCTCCACTTCGCTCCAACTCATCACTGCAAGGGTATTTTCCTTTGCCGATGTACCGTAACCGATACGCATACCCATTTCATCAAACCACAGTGAAACAGGATTTCCGTCAAACTCAAAACCTTTTCCGGTGGTCTTATACTCGTTCTTTAAAAATTCTGCCATTTCTTCCGGTGTCTTACCCTGCTGATACTTGGCATAGATACGTTTTCTGCTGTTATCCCTACCGCCGCCACTACGCAAGATACTGTCAATCTGCTCCTGTGGCAAAGAAAAAGCAGCGGGCATGGTATATTGAATACTTGCTTCCGCTGCTGCGCTTGTGCCAACCTGTTCCTCAAAGCTCGGAAACAGGCTTAACTGCTGATAGGTTCCCTCCGGCTGTTCGATATTTAACTGTAGATTAGTTCCGTCATCACGATCTCCTCTGCCGAGTGTACGATGCTGTTCATCTTCGCTACCCAGAGCATCTGATTCTCTGCTTTCATCTGCTCCGTTATCCCCTCTCTCTCCTTCATCTGTCTGGTCAGAAGCTCCATTCTCTCCTCTGCCTGCTCCTGTATCATCAACAAGTGTTCCTTCAGCTTCCCGCTCAGAAGAAGTCCCGTATATACTCCGTTCTTGTGCTCCTGTAAGAACTTCTTCCTCATCAGTCCGTACTTTGTCAGTACCTCCTTCGGCTGTTCGTCCATTGCTACCATCGGTATCTGATAATCCCCGTTCTTCTCGTATGTCAGATTCATCATATTTGCTCCTTTCCCCGGCTTCTCCGGTCTGTGTGATAGATTGTTCGTCTTGACTTTCGCTTTCACGCTTTAACGCATTATAGTCTGCTTCAGATGCATTTGCAAGTCCTTTTTCGATATTTTTCTCATGGGTGTCGATACGTTCCCTGCCTACTCTCGTTTCTTCCCGATTTTGGGCAATCTGCCTGTCATACGCTCCGATTGCTTTTCCAATTTCCATAAGGATTGGCTTGGATAAATCAGACACATTGCTGCCAAGCTGTGACAGTGTTTCCACTGTGTTAAACTCATGGATATAAGGAAAGTTTATTTCTTCGGCAAGCTCGCTCTCCTCCATGCCGCAACGCTTTAAAACAGTATAGGCAATGCTGTCGGCAAGGGTTTCCCGTATCCTTATTTCCACGTTCAGCTCGTCCAGTTCCTCTAAAAAGCTCCATTCCTTTAAGTATTCCATATCTGAAGCAAGCTCTTTATAACAGTCCTCTGCAATCCGTCCGGCAATCTCCCGGATACGTCCCACAAACCCGGCTTCCCTGTCGGTATCCCCATAAGTCTTTTCCAGACGGGAAATCACCGATTCCATGTGTTCCTCACGCATTTCCCAAAGGTTAGGGAATTGTCCGATTCTTCTTGCCTTATGCACATCTGAAATATCAAAGACATACTTCAAACCGGAAAAACTATCCTCATCTATCAGTGCAATGCCCTTTGCACCTTTGTTTACCCAGCAGTGCATCTTTTCATTCCATATCTCTATGGAAGCACAGGCGGTTGCCTCCGGTCTTTGGGCATAGATTAAAAGCTGTTCCTTAAATGGATATTTATACAATCTGGAAGCAGTATTTAGGTATCTCCTCCAGTTTTCTTCATTCCGCACGACTTCTTTTGCTGTTTCCTCTGCCAGTGCGGAAATCAATTTATATTTTCTCATGGTAAACCTCC
>OBAF01000937.1_pt1 | contig 20428 bp, 9 predicted proteins | sample 1517851 | NCBI WGS metagenome assembly OBAF01 (sample SAMN04571706, study PRJEB22368) | human gut metagenome | biome: human gut; material: stool | host: Homo sapiens | place: Luxembourg | collected 2012-10-19 | reverse complement strand
CGGGCCATCCTGCGGGATTTCAGGCCCGACCTGGTGGTGGGCACCGGCGGCTACGCCAGCTATCCCATGGTGAAGGCGGCGGCCAGGGCGGGCATTCCCACGGCGGTGCACGAGAGCAACATGGTGCCGGGGCTGACCACGAAGATGCTGGAAAGCTACGCCGACGTCATCATGGTGGGCTTTGAGGACTGCCGCCAGCACTACAAGCACCCGGAGCGCATCGCTGTCACCGGGACGCCGGTGCGGGGGGATTTCTTCCGGCTGAGCCGGGAGGAGGCCCGGAAAAAGCTATGCTTTGACGACGAGGCACCCCTTGTGGTATCCTTTTGGGGAAGCCTGGGCGCCAGCCACATGAACGAGTGCATGGTGGACTTCTTCCGCCGGGAGGACGCAGAGGGCTATCCCTTCCGCCACATCCACGCGGTGGGCAAGGGCGGCTGGGAGGCCATGGAGCAGAAGCTGCGGGAGCTGGGACTGCCCAAGTCCGACCGGCTGGACGTGCGGCAGTATATCTATGACATGGATGTGGTGATGGCGGCGGCGGACGTGGTGCTGTGCCGCGCCGGGGCCTCCACCATCAGTGAGCTGACGGCGCTGGGCAAGCCCACGGTGATGGTGCCGTCACCCTATGTGACCAACAACCATCAGGAGAAGAACGCGCGGCTGCTGGAAAAGCACGGCGGCGCGGTGGTCATCACGGAGCCGGAGAGCACCGGAGACGGGCTGTATAAGGCCGTGGAGGCCATTCTCTCCGATAATGAAAAGCGCATCTCCATGGCCCGGGCCATGAAGGAGCTGGGTATCCCCGACGCCACGGCGCGTATCTACGACACGGTCATGGCGCTGGTGCGGAAGTAAGGGAGTCACCCCTCTCCCCTGTCCGTTCATACAATGGCATAGCTGTTGGATGGACGGGAAAGGGAGGGCACATGAGGTATATCACCATAGAGGGCGGCACGCCGCTGCGGGGCGAGGTAGCGGTGCAGGGCGCGAAAAACAGCGTACTGCCCATTCTGGCCGCCACGCTGCTCAGCGGGGATGTGTGCCGCATTGAGGGCTGTCCGCACCTGAGCGATGTGGACTCGGCGGCAGATATCCTGCGGTACTTAGGCTGCGCTGTGCAGTGGGACGGAGACGACCTGCTGGTGGACAGCACCACACTGACGCGGTGCGACATACCCCAGACACTGATGCGGCGGATGCGGTCGTCCGTGATCTTTCTGGGGGCGATACTGGCGCGGTGCGGCTGGGCGGAGTTGAGCTATCCCGGCGGGTGCGAGCTGGGGCCGCGGCCCATCGACCTGCACCTGGCGGCCCTGCGGGCGCTGGGGGCGGATATCGACGACGCAGGCGGGACCCTGCGGTGCCGGGCACGGAGGCTGACCGGCTGCCAGATCGTGCTGGCCACGCCCAGCGTGGGCGCCACGGAGAACGCCATGCTGGCCGCCTGCGGCGCGGAGGGCGAGACGGTGATCTGCAATGCGGCACGGGAACCGGAGATCGCGGACTTACAGGACTTTTTGTGCGCCATGGGCGCGGAGGTGCGGGGCGCGGGCGGCTCGGTCATCACGGTGACGCCGAAGCGCCCGCTGCACGGGTGCGTGCACCGGGTGATACCGGACCGGATCGTAGCGGCCACCTATCTGTGCGCGGCGGCAGCCGCCGGCGGAGAGGTCACGCTGCGGAACACGGAGCACCGGCACCTGGCTGCGGTGACCACGGTATTGGACCAGGCGGGCTGCGGCGTCCGCTGCGGCGAGGGGTACATACAGCTGACGCGGACAGGGCCGCTGCGGGCCGTGCCGCCGGTGCGGACGGCGCCGTATCCGGGGTTCCCCACCGACTGCCAGGCCATACTGATGGCGGCGCTGCTGCAGGCGCAGGGCACCACGGTGTTTGTGGAGAATATCTTTCAGAGCCGGTACCGGCACGTGCCGGAGCTGGCACGCATGGGTGCGGACATCCGGACCGAGGGGCGGGTGGCAGTGGTGTGCGGCACGGAACGGCTGCACGGCACGGAGGTCGTGGCCACCGACCTGCGGGGTGGGGCGGCGCTGGCGGTGGCCGGGCTGGCCGCCGAGGGCGTGACCACGGTGCAGGGCATCGGCCACATCCAGCGGGGTTACGCGGACCTGGCCGGGGACCTGCGGGCGCTGGGCGCCCGGATCACAGAGCAATAGACGAGACAGCAGAAACAGCGGAGGAGCACGGACGATGGCAAGGCGCAGACGGTACAACCATAAGCGGCGGAGAGGAAGTCTGAGCTTCCTCTACAAGCTGCTGGCTTTTGTGCTGATCTGCACCGCCATCTCTCTGGCTCTGACGCTGTTTTTCCGTATACGCAGCATCGAGGTCAGCGGCAATGACCGCTATACCCGGCAGGAGATCATCGACGCGGCGGGCGTCAGCGAGGGGGACAATATGTTCCTGATGAACAAGTACAGCGCGGCGGAGCGCATACGCAAGGCGCTGCCGTATATCGAGACGGTGCAGTTCCGGCGGTCGCTGCCGGACGGGCTTTCCATCATCGTGACGGAGTGCGCGGACCCGGCGGCCATCGTGCAGGACGGGAAAGCGTACCTGCTGTGCGACACGGGGAACATCGTGGACGAGGTAACGCCCGCTGCCGCGAAGCAGCGGATGCAGGTAAAGGGCCTGACGCTGACAGACCCGGCGGTGGGTCAGCCGGCAAAGGCGGCGGAGGGACAGGAGCTGGCGCTGGAGCAGCTGCTGACGCTCATGCAGGCGCTGGACCAGCGCGGCATGACGGCGGACGTATCGCTGCTGGATATGAGCGACCCGGCACAGCTGACGCTGCGGTATCTGGGACGGTTCGACGTGCAGCTGCCCCGGGAGGCCGACTACGGCTACAAGCTGGACTATCTGATGGCCGTGGTGGAGAAGCTGGAGGTCAACGAAAAGGGCGTTATCAATATGATGCAGGAGGGGAAGGCACGGTTTATTCCGGAGTGATGCCGCGCGTACCGCACCGCATCGGGGACGCGGCGCAGGTGCTTCATGCTCCCGGCACAAAACTTTTTCGGTAAATTAAGTGCTTACACTTGACGCTTGCGCCAATTCGTAATACAATACAAGATATAGCATTTACCAGGAGATAATCCGTCATTTTCATACAAATTATGGCAGGAGGAGCAGACATGGCTTTTGGATTGGAAACCGGCCCGGAGAACGTTGTCAGCATCAAGGTCGTGGGCGTAGGCGGCGGCGGAAACAACGTGGTCAACCGCATGGTACGCGGCGGCGCGCAGGGCGTGGATTTTGTGGCCGTGAATACGGACAAGCAGGCGCTGAATGCCTCCAGCGCTACCTATAAAATTCAGATCGGCGAGAAGCTGACCGGCGGTAAGGGTGCGGGTTCCAACCCGGATGTGGGCCGCAAGGCCGCGGAGGAGAGCCGCAACCAGATGGCCAAGGCGCTGGAAAACACCGACATGGTGTTCATCACCGCCGGCATGGGCGGCGGCACCGGCACCGGCGCGGCACCCGTGGTGGCTGAGATCGCCCGGGAGGCAGGCATTCTGACCGTGGGCGTGGTGACCAAGCCCTTCGGCTTTGAGGGACACCGCCGCATGACCCAGGCGGAACAGGGCATTGAGGAGCTGCGGAGCAAGGTGGACTCGCTGGTCATCATTCCCAACGAGCGTCTGAAATACGCCACCGACCAGAAGATCACTTTTGCCAACGCCTTTGAGATCGCAGACGACGTGCTGCGCCAGGCGGTGCAGTCCATCTCTGACCTGATCCGCGACACCGGGTTCATCAACCTGGACTTCGCGGACGTGACCGCCATTATGAAGGACGCAGGTCTGGCCCACATGGGCGTGGGCCGCGCGGCCGGCAAGGGCAAGGCCGAGGAGGCCGCCAAGATGGCCATTTCCTCCCCCCTGCTGGAGACCTCTATCAACGGTGCACGGGGCGTGCTGATCAACGTCACCGGCTCCATGGACATCGGTCTGGAGGAGGTGGAGCAGGCCGCCACGCTGGTGCAGCAGGCGGTGCATCCCGACGCGCTGACTATCTTCGGCGCCGCCTTCGACGAGACGCTGGACGATGAGATCCGCGTGACCGTCATCGCCACGGGCTTTGACGAGGCGCAGCAGGCCGCCAATGCCGCTGCTGTGACCCAGCCCGCACAGACGGAGAACAGCGGCGCGCCCCAGCCCCTGGACGAGGTGAAGGGTGAGCAGGGTCAGGACGAGATGGACAAGTCCTTCGACGAGATCCTGCGGATATTCAATAAGGACAAGTTCTGAGAAACAGGCCCCCCGGCTTCGCCGGAGGGCCTGTCTATATAGAGCAAAAAGCCTCCCCCACAGGGGAGGCTTTTGTATCACCATTGTGCAAGGTCAACGGGAACGACGACCTCTTTATCCATGCCGGAGAAGAGCAGGTAAGTCTCCTCCGTAAGCTCCTCCAGCATCGACAGGTCATACGTGCATATGAACACATTGTCATCGGTGTCTGAAACGACAACATCCTCGGGATAGCACCAGTTTTCAAAGCCGTCATCGTCCACCCAGATAAGGTCGGGGACGGTCTGGTAGTCCCCCTCCTCCACCACATAGGCCAGCAGGGACAGGTTCTCGTGGTCCAGCTCGGTATAGGCCACCACGAAGGCACCGCCCTCCAAGGTGAAGCATTCGCCCATCTCTGCATACTCCCGCGCCGACGCTACCGCCTCACCGACGTACTCCGGAGTGCTCCAGTCGTAGTCGGGCATCGGCTCATTGCGGTCAAAGATGTCACCGGACACGCCGCGCAGCGTGTTGATAAGCACGATGACAATGGACACGGCGATCACGGCCCCTATGGCGCCGGAAGCGGCATTCTTCTTCGGTACGTGCCACTGGATATGGGGCCGGGGGCGGCGGGTCTGCTCCTCGTAGCAGACCTTCTTCTCGTGACATTCCTTGCGCTCGTAGCAGACCTTCTCCTGTTCGGCGTAGTGGACGTCGCCGCCGGCGTCCACCCACTCCCGGCGGGGCGGGCGGTTATAGGCGCCGCACTTGGGGCAGAAGCCCTCACGGGAATCATAGGTCTTGCCGCAGGCCTTGCAGCGGATGGCAGGCATAGGCGGTCCTCCCTTCTGTGTGTTTGGATCTATTATACAGCAGATCGGGCAGATTGTCTATCAGCCTTGGGTTGCGGCGAAAAAAAGGTGGGAAACCTGAAGTTGCACCGCGCGGACGCGCCCACCCCGTCGGGGTGGGCGCATCTGCTTATTCCACTAAGCCGTATTTGATCTTGATGCGGTCAAGCTTCTCCAGCATGGGCTCCGCCAGCACCAGCAGGAAGAATACCGTGGCCGCGGCGTGAACGCAGTCCATGGGAAAGCCGGTGACATAGTAGGCGGCGATGACCTTCCACTCCAGCGTGCGGGCATAGAGCAGGGCGGAGACGGGGTTCATGATGCCGCCGTAGATGAGCACGGCGGAGATTGCACCGAACACGCACAGGGCGGCGCGGCTGCGGCGCAGCCAGCCCCGGCGGAACAACACCCCCGCCAGGAAGCCGATGATGCCCATGGCGAACATCTGGAAAGGCGTCCAGGGACCCTGGGAGAACAGAACGTTGCTGGCCAGCATGGTCATGGCGCCCACCAGGAAGCCGGTCTCGCCGCCCAGGGCCACGCCGGAGATGATGGTCAGGGCCAGGACGGGCTTGAACTGGGGCAGCATGAAGAAGGCGGCGCGGCCCGCCACGCCCAGGGCGCAGAGGGAGGCCACCAGCACCAGCTCACGGGCCTGTGGCTTCCGTCCCTCGAACACCAGGAAGAAGGGCACCATGCATTCCAGCAGCACGGCGAAGGCGATGGGGTAGTAGGCAGTGTTGCCCAGGTAGAAAAAGCCCAGATACAGCGTGGCGGGGATGCACAGCAATATCAGCACCGCCGCCAGACGGGTACGGTGGGAGAGCTTTCGCTTCTGCACCGGGGTCTGGAGCAGCGTCAGGGGCTTGGAGCGCCGGCCGATGGCGGCGATGCAGCCGAAGAGCAGGGCGATGAACAGGCCGTAAAGGCCCAGGGCTTGCCAGCCGGCCTGAGAGAGCGTGCCGCCGCCCACCAGGGCGGTGAGGTCAGTGTGCTTGGCCGCCAGCCAGAAGATCGCCATCGCACCCGCACCGCATACGGCGGCGATGGTCCTGCGCCACCAGGGGAGCTTTTTCGGCTTCCAGGCGGTGGACTCCTCCGCCACCGGAGGCAGAGGCTGCCAGGCGGCAGGCACCTCCGGCTGGGGCGGGACGGTCCCGCCGATGACCGCGATCACGTCCTCCGGCGTGACGGCACGGGGGCAGAAGTCCCGGGCCATACGGTTAGCGGAAGTGGTATAGAAGCTGTTGCCGGAGAAGAAGTCACGGGGTGTGCCCTCCGCGACGATGCTGCCGTCGAAAAACAGGGCGCAGCGGTGGGCATACCGGGCACAGAAGGCCACGTCGTGGCTGACCATCACCACTGTCGTGCCGGCGGCGGTCAGCGTGGAAAGAATAGCGGCAAAGGACTGCTTGAAGGCGGCGTCCAGGCCCTTGGTAGGCTCGTCCAGCAGCAGGATATCCGGCTGGTGCAGCAGCACCTTACCCAGGGCGGCCCGCTGCTGCTCGCCGCCGGAGAGGTCATAGGGATGACGGTCCAGCAGCTCGGTCAGGCGGCAAAGGGCCGTCACCTGTTCTACCCGGCGGTCACGCTGGTCTTTGGGGAGGTCCGTGCCGTCAAAGGATTCGTACAGGTCCTGACGGACCGTGTTTTTCACGAACAGAGCCTGCGGGTCCTGGGGCAGAACGCCGATGCGGCCCGTATGGGTCACGGTGCCCCGCTGGGGCGTCAGCGCACCGGACAGCAGGCCCAGGGTGGTGGACTTGCCCGCGCCGTTGCCGCCCAGAAGCGCCAGCAGCTCACCCCGGCGGGCCTGAAGGTCCAGACCGCGGACCACGTCCGGCTGGTCCGGCTCATAGCGGAACCAGAGACCCGCGCCGACAAGGGCGGTATCCCCGGCGGGATACACCGGCGCGGGCGGCAGCGGGCACAGGGGGTATTCATCGCACCAGCCGGACAGGAAATCGCGGCCCTCGCGGACGGTGATGGGGCAGGGCGCGTCGCTGTCCACCCCGGCCCAGATACGGACGGCGGCGGGCATGGCCAGGAACATATCGTGGCCGCGGCCCCGCAGGGAACGGCACACCGCCTCCGGCGCGCCGGCACAGAGGAGATGGCCGCCGTCCAGCACGGCGGCGTGGGTGGCCAGGGGCAAGGCCTCCTCGAGACGGTGCTCCGTCAGGAGGACGGTGATGCCCAGCTCGCGGTTCAGGCGGCCCACAGTCTGCAAAAAGTCGGCAGCGGCAATGGGGTCCAGCTGGCTGGTGGGCTCGTCCAAAATCAGCAGACGGGGTTGGAGCACCATGACCGAGGCCAGGGCCAGCAGCTGCTTCTGGCCGCCGGAGAGCTCGTCCACTTTCCTATGGAACCAGTCCTGGATGCCGAAGAAGGAGGCCATCTCCGCCACGCGGCGACGGATGGAGGGCGTGTCGCAGCCCAGGCTCTCCAGTCCGAAGGCCAGCTCATGCCAGACCTTGTCGGTGACGGTCTGCTCCTCCGGGGACTGAAGGACGAAGCCGATATCAGCGGCCTGCCGATGGGGCGGCAGGTCATCCAGCGGCTGACCGTCGAAGAGGATACGGCCCTCGGCCGCACCGTGGGGGCGCAGGGCGGGCTTCAGCTGGCGGAGAAGCGTGGTCTTGCCGCAGCCGGAGGCTCCGCAGAGGACCCAGAACTCGCCCTGACGGACCGTGAGGGACACATCCGCCAGCGCGGGGCAGGGCTGCTGGGGATAGGTAAAACCAAAATGCTCCAAACGCAGCAGTTCAGGCATGGGGCGTCCCTCCTTTCCGGACGAGATAGCGGCGCCGGGACAGGGCGTCCAGCAGCACCGGCGTAAAGCAGAGCAGGCCGTAAACGGCGAAAAAGCTGACCGTCAGCGGTGTGACGGGGCCGCTGAGCAGCATGGGGTAATACTGAAAGCGCAAGCCGCCGGCCAGACCGCCGCCCAACAGATACAGGCCGCAGAAGGCCAGCCAGAGGGCGACGGCACCGTCACGCCGGTCAAAACGGTAGAGGGAGAAGGATGTCCTCCCCGGCAGGCCATAGCCCCGGCAGCGCATACTGTCGGCGGTAATGAGCCCGCTTTCCAGGCTCCAGGTGACAACGATGGAGAACACACGAAGGGCGCTTCTGACGCGCCGGGCCGGGGCGCCGGTCTGGGTATCACGGCCCAGATGCCGCTGGGCCTGCGCCACGGCACGGAGCCGCCGGACAAAGCGGGGCACAAAGCGGAGGATCATGCTCAGCAGCAGGGACAGCGCCGGGATGACGCGGCCAAAGAGGTACACCACCTTGTCCGAGGTGATGACATCGGTGACGCAGACGAACCACAGCGCCACGGCGCTGAGCATGGCGCCGGCGGCCAGACCGTAGAGCAGGCTCTCCAGCGTCAAAGGATTGCCGGAGGGCAGATAAGCCAGAATGGTGACGCCCTGGTGGACAAAGGCCGGGTTCAGGGCCGCCGCCAGGAGGGCCATAGGCAGCAGCCACAGCAGGTGGCGGCGCAGGCCCTTGCCGCCCAGCAGACGGGCAACATACCACCCGCCGCCCAGCGTCGACAGAACCAGGCACACCGGGTGCATCAGCAGCATCGCGCAGGCGATGACCAGGGCAAAGTAGGAAAAGCTCACCGCCGGATGGCAAGTGCGCAGCGTATCGTCCATGGGATCACCTCCTGCATACATGATGTCTTAACCTTTTGATTATACCCTGCCGCCAGGGGATACGTCAATCCTGCGTGCGGAAAAAGGGCGGCAAAAGCCGCCCTTTTGTCAGCCCATGTAGGTATTGCCCACGTCTGCACCCATATTACAGGTGTAGAGCCACTGAATACTCTCGCCGCCGGAGAGCGTATAGCTGTCCGCGCCATAGCTGGGGAAGGTTCCCCCCACACAGTACATCCAGCCGGAGCTCCTGCCCACATTTTTTTCGAACAGGCCGTTGATGCCCCTGACATAGTTGCCGCTGGAGCTCACCGGGATACCCGCGTCACCGCAGGCTCGCTTCAGTACGGACATGACAGACTCACCCTCGGTGATGGTCACCGTGGTGGACAGGATCACGCCGTCGGCGGGGATAAGGCCCTTCACGCTGTCGGAGCACTTGTCCATATTATTGAGCACCGTGGCACAGGAGATGTACAGCGATACGGATGCCGCCGGCGCAGGGTCAGGTGCAGGCGCAGGGTCCGGGTCCGGCGCAGAAGGCTGCTCCTGTTCCTGCTGTTTCTTCTCTTCTTCCAGCCGCTTCTGCTCCTCCAGGCGCTTGGCTTCCTCCTGCTTTTTGGCGTCCTCCTCGGCCTTTTTGGCATCATCAGCCGGCTTCTGCTTGTCAGGCTTCTTATCGTCCGCGGTCTTATCCTCAGTCTTTGCCGCGTCCTGCTTGCCGTCAGCCTTGGTGGTGCCCGTTTCAGCTGTGTCGTCCTTCCTGGTGTCCGTGGTCTGCTCCTGCGTTGCCGTGGGAATGTTGCCGGGGGCGTACGATACGGTCTTTTTTCCGCAGGCGGCGCAGGTCAGCAGCAGGGACAGCGCCAGCGCCAACAGCCAAAATCGGTGGTTTTTCTTCATATCTCTCATTCCTCATAAAAGCGCCATACGCAGAGGCGCTTTCGCGCCCCTGCGTCGGCTGTGCTGTTGTTACTTGGAAACGCGCTTCTTCCGGGTCAGCACCACAACGGCTGCCGCCGCCAGTGCTGCGCTGCCCAGCCACAGCACCATCTGACTGTCGTCCGCCGTGTTGGCGGAGTCCTTCTTGCCGCTGTCGGCCGAGCCGTTTCCACCGTAGTAGTACCCGGAGGACACCGTCTCATAGGAGACGATAGCGAACGCGGAGGCCTTGTCCGTCTGGAAGGTCAGGACATAATTGCCCTTGGTGCCGCCCAGCGTAGCGGACAGCTCGGCAGTGGTCACATTGCCGCTGCTATCCGTGTGGCTGCGCACCACGCAGACGCGCTTGCCCTGAAGGGCCACGTACAGCTCGTCGGTGATGGGGATGGTCACGGTGACGCTGTGGGGCAGCTCGATAAGCTGCGCCACGGTCTTGATCTCGTTCCCTTCCGTCTTGACCAGCGCCACAGTCACGTCTACGACCTTCTCCAACTGCGCGTTCTTGCGGGATTTGTCGCCGCGCAGGGCGTCCAGCTTCTCCGCCAGCTTATCCAACTCCTTCTTGAGCTCGCCGCTGGCAGCTGCACCAGCCTGCATCAGGGCTTTTTTGCCGCCGTCCGACTCCTTGTCCTCCTTTGTAAGCTGGAGGATGGGCGTGTTATTCACGGTAATGACGATAGAGCCGTTCTCGACAGCCGCCTTGATCTCCGCCAACTTCTCATCCGTAACAGGTTTGTCGGTCTTGATGGTCAGACCGCCGCCTGTGACGATCGTGTTGTCCTTGCTGTCCACCTTGAGGTCGTCACCCTTAATGCCCCCTGCCGGGTTCCTGGTACCGCAGGTGGTGCAGACGCCGTCCACATAGGTGTGTTTGCCGGTGGCGGGAATGGTCGCGCCAGCTGTGATGACAATGCCGCAGCGCTTGCAGTAGGTATCCGCCTCATGGCCGGAGGCGTAGCAGGTGGCCGCCACCGCCGCACGGGTGGCCTCATCGTGGCCCAGGGCCGCGATGACCCAGCTGTCCTTGGCGATCTCGGTCTTGCCCGCCGCATCGCTGAAGAACTTGTGGCAGCGAGAGCAGGTCCAATAGGCACTGTTGCCTGCCTCGGTGCAGGTAGCAGCCTTGCCCGCCGTGGCAGTCATACTGTGCCCCAGAGACGGGACGATCATCGTCTCCTCCGTGCCGCAAACGCTGCACTTACGGGTGCTGATACCGCTTTCGGTGCAGGTGGCCGCCTTGGTCACCGTCCACGCGCTGAACTTGTGGCCCGTCGCGGGAACAGGCTTTTCCTCCACGACGCCGCAAATGGAGCAGATCCGGCGGCTGACGCCGTCCTTGGTGCAGGTGGCGGCCACGGTCACTTTCCACTCGCCGAAGCGATGGGCGCAGGCGGCGTCGGTCATATCGTAGAGGGCGTTGGCCTTCTCGGTAAAGCGCGCATAGGCGGCCATGGCGCAAAGCGCCTGCTCCGTGGCCATCTCGTTGACGGCCTTGTCTGCGAACTGATGCTTAAAGCCGCCGTTCTCCGCCACGCGGTACTGCAGGAGGTTCCCCAGCACGCTCAGGGTCTTCCCCTCCACGGTCTTGGTAAAGCGCGCGTCCGTGTTGGCATCCAAATTCAGGGCGGAAAGGGCGATGACCACCTGCGCGCAGCTCTCGGAGGAGTCGTAGCCGCTTCGATACTTGCCGGAGAGCCAGTTGAGGGCTTTCTCCACGGCCGTGTTCACGGTTTCATTGCCGCCGTCCTTATAGTAGGGCGCCAGCGCCTGCAGCGCCATGGCGGTCATGTCCACGTCGCCGACGGGTTTTGTGTCGGCGCTGGCTCTCCAGCTGCCGTCTTCGTTCTGCTGTGCAAGAACAGCCTGCACCAGCCAGGAGGTGTCGGAGGTGTAATTGCGGCTGTTGAGCGCCAGCAGACCCATGACGAGGCCGTTGATATCCGTGTTACTGGTATCGGTGACCTGCATGATATCCTTGTTCTGCAGCGCCTTCAGCAGGTTTTCGCCGCCCACGTTGGCGGGGTCCTTGCCGATGGCGGTAAGGGCCAGAATGATACGCTCGTTGTCGGTGACGGTGGGGTTACGGCTCTCGGGATCGACAAGAACGCCGTCCGCGCCCATATTCTTCTGCACATAGGCCACGACCTTCTCATAATAGGCCGCGATATATGCCTCGGACAGGGGCACCTTGGCGCGAGCCTGTCCCAGTACCGCCCACTCGCCGAAGAGATAGCTGACGACCGGGGCGCTCACCGCGCTTTGGATATACGCCTTGGCGCCGGCATACGCCTCATCGAAGCCGGGCACTTCCGCACCGGGCACGGCGGGATCCGTCGGATCCAGCGGGATATAGGTGTCGGTAAAGAACAGGCGCAGGGTGTCGCCGTCCTTGAGATAGGTGTTGTCCAGCGTGGTCTTGGGCAAGGTCTCGGTGCCGCCCTGTAAGGTGAGGCCGAACATCCAGCCGGAGGACTTGCCGTCGCCCTTCTCCTTGAGGGTGTGGCCCGCCGCATCGGTGATGCTCTTGATGTAGGCGCCGCTGCCGGTATAGGTGTACTTGGCACTGTCAAGGCACGCCTTCACAGCGTCCCAAGCGGTTGGATCCTCGTTGACCTTGCCGGTGAAGGTAAAGTCGGAGATTCCCTGGAAAGTATGGCCGTTCTTGTTGTAGCCGTCCACCTTGACCTTCACGGTGAGGGTCTGATTTTCGTTGGGGTCAGCGGCGTTCTTCTCGCCGATCACCGTCAGGTCGATGTGGATGGGCTGCTTGTAGAATTGGGCAAAGTCCTTGTAGCGTTCCTTGCTCTCCTCGGTGCCGTTGATACCGAACTTTTCCCAATACTGGGCGTACTTAGTGTAGGTCAGGACACTGTCCAGCGTAACTGTCGTATTGTACTCCGGCTGGTGCACACGCAGCAGCTCATTCTCGATGACGGAGGGTCGGGAGGATCGGAAGCAGCGGTACTTCTCTGTATCGAGCCAGCCGGGGATATCGTCGGCCTCGATGCCGTCGAAGGTCATATTCACCGTGCCGCGGACGTATTTCAGCGTGCCGTCCTCGTTTTTGCAGATCTCTGCGAAGGGGTACAGGTCGGAGGTGACCTTGGTCTTAACCGTATTCTTGTTCTTGATACCGTCCCAGTAGACATCCCCGGTCAGCGCCTCGGTCATAAAGGCGACAGCGCCATCCAACTCCGGCTGGGTAAAAGGCTGAATGGTGAAGCTGAACTCCTGCCGCGCCAGCAGAAGGCCGGAGCTGCGGGTGGTGATGGTCACCACATACTTCGCCTCCACCGGCTTCTCACCGGGCAGTGGGCGGTAGACCATGGCGTGATAGCCGTTGAAGTCCAGCACATCCGGGGTGAGGCTCACCATCGTGACCTTCTGGTTATAACTGTCGGTCATGATGCCCGCTTTCTCCAGAAGAGCGGGTCTGGGCATCTGCAGATCGTCGCTGACGGCAGTCGTGTCCACGGGCTTTGTCTTGTCCACAAAGTCACGCAGGAGCCCCTGATACTTCTCCGCCAGAGCGTTTTGCATCTCGCTGGTCACGCTGCTGTCGAAGGGCGCAACGGTGGCGTCAAAGAGCACATCGGCATAGACCTCCACGCCGTTGTCGCCGGTGATGTGCGCCAGCGTGTAGTCATCGAAGGCGTCATAGGTCACGCGGGCGATCAGCCGGAACTTGCCGGCCTTCTCGGGCAGCGCCGTGCCGTCTGCGGGCTGCAGGGGGCGGTTGACGGTGCCCACGCCGGTGCCGTTGGTGCCGTTGGTGATGTAGAGCCACTCGGTGTTCCGGGTGCCCCACTGCACCTTCACATCATAGCGCCCCGCAATGCTGGAGGGAAGCGTGAGGTTGGAGGTGATGCGGTCGTTCACGGTGTAGAGCGTCCAGCCCGCCACCTCGCTTTGGGTGGCCCCGTTGGTGTTCTCGCCGCGGATGAGTTCCCAGTTCAGGGACCCGGCGGCGCTCTCCAGCAGTTTCTGCACCGCGTCGGCGCTGCGCCCCACGGTGGCACGGAGGGTGATCTCCTTGGTGACCCCGGCATAGGTGATGTTGAACTTCAACCCCGTGTACTGCACGGTCTGGCGGGCGGTGCCGTCGCCGGTGAAGTAGGTGATTTTGCCGTTGTCGGCAATGTACTGTACCTTGGTGCCGTCAAAGCCGTTGGCCTTGGCGCTGCCGTTGACATAGGTGATCTCGGAGTTGTCCGCCACATCCGCATAGCCCTGCTCTGCCAGCAGGCGGCGGAAGGCTTGGGTGATGTTGGTTTCATCATAGAGCCCCACGCCTTGCAGGGGCTGCACGGCGGTATTCTTGCGCGCGAACTCGGCGGCAATATCCTCCAGAGTCTGCACCTTTTCCGCATTCTCGGACCAGAGGCACAGCGTGAAGGTCTTGGTCTTCGTGGCAGCGCCGCTTTGGAGAGTGGCGGTGAGGGTCACCGTGACCTTATCCGCCGCAGGCGCGGTGAGCGCGCCGGTGGCGGTGTTCACCAGAGCGTTATCCGCCGTCCATGTGAGGGAAACGATCTTCTCTCCACTGCCCTCCACGGGAACGGTGACGCTCGCGGGCAGGGTCAGGCAGGCGGTATAGGTCTGCGCGGTCTCCTCTTCCTCCTCCGGGTCGCCGCTCACCGGGGTAAGGCCGCGGAGCTGATAGACGCCGGTGGCATCGGCCTTCAGACGGTCTGCATTCTCGGCATCGAGCCCCAGTTCCTTATAGAAGTGCTTTTGCAGGGCGTTCAGGAAGTAGTCGTGCAGGTTCGTGACCGCTTCGCCGGGCGCTTCGATGCCGTATTTCTCACAGAGGTCGGCCTTATCGTTATAGTCCGTAAGGTCATAGAGTCCCAGCACAGTCTCGGCGTACCAGTCGGCCTTGGCTTTCTTGGCGGCGTCGGCGGCGCTCATGCCGCGAAGTTCCAAGGCGTTGGCGGCGGCGGCAGCGGCCTTGAGGTCGGCATTGTCCACGGGGGTGCCGCCCTGCCAGGGCAGCACCGGGAAGCCGCCGTTGCTGTTGCCGCTGTCAAGGTGCATCCCCATCTCCGCCGCAAATTCCGGGGTGCGCATATAGTCCGCGGTGCGGGCAGTCATACCGCTGGTGGTGCCATCCGCCGCGGCCTGTGGTGCGACGGTGTCCAGATAAGCGCAGTTGGTGATGGTGGCGCCGGAGTTCACCTTGCCTACCACCGCACCGAACTTACTCTCATCTGCTATTGCGAACTCTCCTGCCACATAGGAACCCTTGAGCTCTGCATTAGCGTTCAGTTCGCCTACAAGGCCGCCGCGTTTTTGATTGATAATCTTATTCGGCTGCGTCTTTTTTACCGCGAGAGTACCGGTAAAATAGCAGTTCTCGACAACACCGTATGCATATCCGGCAATGCCTCCCAAAGATGCGGATGTACCATATGTACTATTATCGTAAGCATCCTTGACGACAGCCCTACTAACGCAACCACTAATCACACCGTTGCCGGTATTCCGTCCAGCAATGCCGCCGATTGCCGATTCACCATTATAGCCCCCGCTGGAGAACGTGATACTACCACTGACCATGCAGTTCCGTATCGTTCCTGCACTGGAATTGGCAACACCTCCCAAAAGCGACGAGGTACTGACAATCGCGCAATTCACACGCAGATTTTCAACTACGCCGCCCTCTGCAAGTTCCCCCACAAGGCCGGTTGTAACGAGTCCACTAACGGTGTGACTATCGCCGTCCAGGGTGCCGGCGAACTTATTGCCGCTGGTGCCGATGGCCGTCCAGGGCTTGCCGTTGAGGTTGATGTTGGCGGTGAGTTTGCCGTTGATGGCTTTCTGCCCGCCGTTGACCGCATCGGCAAACCACGCCAGCTTCGCGGCGGTATCGATCAGGTAGACACCGCTCTTGTCCTGCGTGGGTGCGGTCTTGGCGGTGCCGTCCCAGCCCTCACCCGCGTAAGTTAAGGTGAAGGAGAGCGTCTTGTCCTCGGCGGCGGTGATGCTGCCGTGAACGGGGACATAGTCCGCCTTGGTGACGGTGTAAGCATAGGTCTCGCCGAGGTAGAGTTTGTAGCCGCCGTTGGCCTCGGGCTTGATGGTGCCGCCCACGGGGTGGGTCACGGTCACCTTAGCGTTTTCCGCCGGAGTTACGGCAAAGGTCAGGGTGCAGGAGGCAAGTTCGCTCAGCGTGACGGTCTCGTTCACATCGGCGCTAACGGTGATGTTCCCCGTCTTGGTCTCGTAGCCGAACTTGCTGACGGTATAGGCATAGGTACCGGCGGCAACGGTGTATGCGCCGTTTTTGCCGGTGATCTCCGCGCCGCTACGGTCCTTCAGCACCACCGTTGCACCGTCGGGAGTTTTAAGGGTGAGGGTGTGGGCTGCGGCGGCGGCAAAATCCTTGAGCCGGACATAGTAACTGCTGCCACTTTCGCTGAAAGACAAGGTGAGTTTTTCATCCTTATTCAACACCGTGCTAAAGGTTTTCCAACCGTTCTCCTCGTAGGCTGTCAGCAGAGTAGTACCCTTTTTCACGGTAAAGGCAGAATCGTCTTCCCATGAATATTCGGCTTTATTTCCCTTTGCAAGATACCGGAAGGACACCAAGCGGGACTCTGTCGCCGTCAGGGTCAAGGAAGTCGCACCGTAACTCCTTCTATTGCTCTCCAAATAGTTCCCACCAGCAGCCCGCACCGGTTCAAAGCCGTATCGTGTGCCGTTCTCGGCGGTGATACCGTCCAGGCCGGCAAAGAAATCGTTAAAGGTCAGCGACTTGACGAACTCCAGGCCTATGGTCTTGGCAGCCTTAACCACAAAACTCCCAGACAAGGTATCGCAGCCATCCAACTTGGCCGTGTAGGTATATGTGCCCTCCGGCAGCCGGCAGGCGGCACCATTGCCCGTATAGACCTGGGTACTGCCGGACTCGACGGTGATGGTCGGTTCGGCGGTCACGCCCTCCGGCTTGGTGATGTTGAAGGTCACAGAATACTTGGCCGCTTCTGTCAGGGTAACGGTCTTGTTCACATCGCCGGTCGCAACACTGATCGTGCCGGTGGCCGTCTCATAGCCGAACTTGCTGACGGTGTAGGTGTAGTCGGTATTCTTGGCAGCGATATAGACATTCTTGCCTTTTTCGCTGTCCGCAGACTCCTTGTAAACGGTGGTGTTTCCCTGTTTCAGTGTTACCGCCGCATCATCGGGGGTAAACTTCAGGGTAATGACCGGCAGCTTGACAAGGGTAACGGTAATGGTGTTGTTCCCCTCTTGGGCGGTAAACTCCTGCGTTACCTTTTCGTAGCCTTTCTTTTCCACCGTATAGGTGTATTTTTCGCCAACTGTCAGGGCATAACTTCCGTCTGTACCCGCTGTCAGGCCGGTGTAGCCCTTTTTCAGCGTCACAGTGGCATCAATTGCCGTTCCTGCCGCATCCTTGACATCAAAGCGCACGGTGGGCAGCACCTCGGCGCGGAAATTGCGCAGCCAAATGCAATCTTGCCCCTTGTCCCCGCTGCTATCTTTTCGGTAGTTTACGGTGACCTTATCCCCGGCATTTACAGCGATGGAAAACTCTTTCCAATCTTGCTTTTCACCACTGTATCCGCCGCCGGTTGAACCAAATTGGTTTCCCTGTTGATTGTTAATATCTACGCGCAGGCCATCATAATTTTTTTCGGAGTCGGTTTTGCAGTCAAAGGTCAACTGGGCAGCCTTGGCAAAGGTCAGGGTCAGACTGGAGGTGGTGTTGCCCTTCTTTTCATTGGTGGATTTCAGGACATAACCGCCATCCAGCAGCACCGGCTCAAATTTGTAGGAGGTGCTGTTTTGCGCTGTGGCAATGCCATTGAGTCCCGTGAAAAAGTCAGCAAAGAGCATTGCGTCCTTCACCTTGATGGTAAAGGTGGCGGTTTTGCCCCTGTACTTGACAGTGACGATTTGGCTATCTGTAGGATTTTCGGTGCTAAAGCCCTCACAGGTCACACCGGCGGCGGCATAGTCGCCTTCAATGGTGCGGGTTTCATTGGTGCCATCATAGTTCACCGTGAGGACCATGCCGGTCAGGTCAAGTTCGGCATCGCCCTTGTAGTACTCCGTCTTTGTGGGAGCCTTGGTCACCGCAATGCTCTGCACCTTTTTCAGCGCCACGGTTTGGGTGCTGTTCTCGTTGGGAGTCACGGTGCCGGAGGCGGGCTCATAGCCCTCCTCGGTCGTCTCGGCGGTGTAAGTATAGGCGTGACCCTTCAGCATCTGATAGGTCGTTCCCTCGGTGGGCGCAACCTGCGTCTCGCCGTCCTTGAGGGTGAGCGTGGCATTCTCCGGAGTCACGGTGAAGGTCACGGTGACCCACTTTGCAGCATCCTTCTCCAGCGTAACGGTAACGCTGTCGGGAGTCGCCACGGGGTTGTCCTTGTTCGTCACGGTCACGGTGCCGGTTTTTGTGGTGTAACCGTCACAGGACACGGTATAGGAATACGGTGCATCGGCGGCGGGCAGCGCCACGGTGGTGGAACCGGTATAAGTGCCGCCGTTGATTTCGAGCGTGGCATTCGCGGGAGCAATGGCAAAGAGTACCGCCGCGGTGGGGGTCTCCCAGCTGAGGGCAGGATAGTCCCCGGCCTTGGCCATGAAGGCGCTGCCTAACAGGGTAATAATATCACCGCTGCGCATCTCTGCATCGGTCTTGGACACAGTGGGGTCGGTGTAGTCGCCATTTCCACAAGACCCCACTTTATATGTGCTCTCCAAGTAGTAGCAGTTCTTAACTGTAGCAGCATTCCATCCGACAACTGCGGCTGTATTGTCTCCACTTCCAGTGATACTTCCAGTATTGTAGCAATTCTCAACACTCGCTCCGCCATCTACATAACCAGCTATCCCTCCCATATTTATGGGTCTTGTTCTGCTGCTGGAAATGGCACCTGTGTTATAGCAATTCTCTACTGTACCTCCCCGCAGTTTTCCAACGATACCGCCTACATGTCGTTCGGTTGCGGAGATTTCTGCACAGTTGATACAGCCACTAATGGTTGCGCCATTGGCTTGGGCTGCAATGCCGGCAACGCCTTCCGTGCCCGACACTGTACCATCCACTTTCACATTCTTCACCACGGCGCCGCCCGCCAGCGTCTTGAACAGACCGACATAGTTCGTTTTGGCGGTAATATTCAGCGTCACGGTGTGGCCGTTGCCGTCAAAGGTGCCGGTAAAGTCCTTGTCATAGGGCTCCTTGACGGTGATATCCGCCGTCAATTGATAATTGCCGCCGGGCTCCATCGCCGCAAACGCCTCCGCGGTGCCGATATCCTGCACCGCGCCTGCCGCCGCCAGCATCGGCGCCGTCCCGCCGCTGCAGGCAGACCGGGACACAGGCGTTTCCGGAGCAGGCTCCTGCTGCTCCTGCGTCTCCTCATCCTCGGTGGGGATGGTGTTCTCCGTGTCCGCCGGAGCTATCTGTTCCTGCTGGGTCTGCTGCTCCTGATCCGCGGCCAGCGTGTCGGCCAACACGGAGGTGGGCAGCAGGCTGATGACCATCACGACGGTCAGCAGCCAGCTTATGACTCTCTTCTTCATGTCTCTTTCTCCTTTATGTAAATTTTTTGTCGACGTGAGGGGGTGGGCGGGGATGCGGCAACATCCCCGCCCCACTTATGGAAAAGCACGCGGCCAATGGCCGCCTCAGCTTGACAAAGGGGACTCGTCTGCACAGTTTCACGGTCAGATGGGAAGCGCACGGCGCCTCAGCTTGACAGTCGAGTTTTCCGCACCGCTTCGCTGTGTATGGCAGCGTGTCAGCCTGGCAAGGAGAGTATTTTTCATGCAGGGCATGAAAAACAGGGCAGAGTGCACTCTGCCCCGCGAAAATGAAACGCTGCCCGGCGCAAAGCCGGACAGCGAACGCAATAGATACGACCCCTGCACCACAGAAAGACGCCGCCCCCGCCGCCCGCCCAAAAGGGCCGGCCGCGAAAAAGGCGGCGCAAAAAACACCGACCTCCCGTTCAGGAGGTCAGCGTGGTACATCTACATGGTGGTACAAGATTCCCGCACACGGAGAGCGCGCCCGCTGCAACTATGTCCTACACAATGCAATTCTCCTGGCTCGCGCCGCGGGGGACAGACATCCCGCCTCGTTTGCAGCCTACCTTCTCATGGGCTTACCCACAATGGCGGACTTTCGTCCCGGCGGCTCTCGCCGCTTCGGTGCATCCTTGCGCTCACAGTACCGGTCGTGCGGGGTTTGGCTACCCCTTTCTTTCTATGCCGACGCCTGGCCCGTGGTGGGCTGTACGGTCGCCGGCGACATTGGATCAACAGACTGTTTATTTACTTGTCAGCGACATTATATTACAGGAATTGGCCGTTGTCAACCCTCCTCCCTACCCCAATGCCACGTCCAGGATCATCATTACGGTAAAGCCCGCGGCAAAGGCCAGCGCCCCCGGGCCGGGGTCGCCGCGCGTGGGCAGCAGCTCGGCGGCCACCACATAGAGCATAGCCCCGGCGGCAAAGCCCAGCAGCCAGGGCAGTGCCGGAACGATGAGCGCTGCCGCCAGCACCGTCACGCCGGCGGCCAGCGGCTCCACCACGCCGGAGAGCACGCCGCCCAGAAAGGCTCTCCCCTTCCCCGCACCGGCGGTACGCAGGGGCAGGGCCACAATGGCGCCCTCCGGCACATTCTGGATGGCGATGGCCAGCGCCAGCGTAAACGCCGCGGCGGGCGCGGCGG
>OBAF01000870.1_pt1 | contig 21604 bp, 22 predicted proteins | sample 1517851 | NCBI WGS metagenome assembly OBAF01 (sample SAMN04571706, study PRJEB22368) | human gut metagenome | biome: human gut; material: stool | host: Homo sapiens | place: Luxembourg | collected 2012-10-19 | reverse complement strand
ACTACTGCTGAGAACGGCACCATCATGATTACGTTCTCAATACACTCTGTGGTCAGCTTCTGTTCGCCGTTCACGGTCTCCCAGATGCCCCAGCCGCCCATGACATCGGATAAAGGATTCATCCACAGCTGACGGTTTAACAGGGTCCGGAACAGAATAAGTGATGTCACAAAAAATAAGAAAAACAACTTCCGAAAGAACACACTCTCTTTGAATTTCTGATACCAGGTCACTATGGCACTCTTCCAGCCTTTGCCAGCATGTATTGGCTCATACGCATATAGGTAGAAAAACATAGCAAGAAAAGAAAGCAAGAGCGAGAATCCAAATGGCTCATAAAGAGCAGTTAAAATGTTTGTGAGGATCTTTCCGAGTAAATCGATGGTTTCTTTCATCGTCGTTTACAGATCACTGAACAGGTCAGCCTTGTACATGCCATCCGCCAGCATCTTCTTGAAGCTGTCCTTTACTGCTGCGACATCCTCGTGATAGGTCATGCCGTACCAGGTATCGTTGGTTTTCAGAACCTTCACGGACATTTTACCCTGCTCCAGCAATTCACCGATGAAGATGGGAATCAAGTATTCCGCTTTCAGAGGATTGCCCGGGACTTCCTTCTCGAAAAACTCTTTGAAGCCTTCCTCCAGAACATCCAGGAAATCAGGAGTTAATCCCCACATATTCATAGAAACCAGAGAATTCACATCAATCACTTTTCCGTCTGCTTCTGCCCCATCCGCTGTTTTTACGATGTTCTTGGTCTCTACGACCTCAGTCAAGTTATTTTCCGCATCCATCTTGCAGATGCCGCGGGTCACACCACCATTATCGGACAGTGTGTTCTTCAGCACAAAACCTGCCATACAGGACTTACCGCCGTTCACCAAATAGTCATGGACGGCTTTGAAGCCCTCTTTGCCGTAGTAATCATCTGCATTAATGACGATGAACGGGGTCTTGATGACCTTCTTCGCCGCAAGCACGGCCTGTCCAGTTCCCCACGGCTTTGTACGTCCTTCCGGCAGAGTTCCCGGGATGTCGTTGATATCCTGGAAAGCGTAGTCCACAGTGACATCATGAGAAGCGCAAATGGAGGCAATACGGTCACCGATGGCCTCTTTGAACTCCTTCTCGATATCCTTTCGGATGATAAATACTACATGGTTGAATCCAGCCTCAATCGCATCATGGATTGAGTAGTCCATGATAATATGTCCAGCATCATCCACTGGCTCCAACTGTTTGATTCCCGTTCCGAAGCGGCTACCGATACCGGCTGCCATGATAAGTAATGTTGTTTTCATGTCCTCTCCTATCTAATTCGACATACCCTTGTATGCACTCATTCATATGCTTATAATACATTAATTGTTTCTTGCTTCTATATAGACGACTTACACTGTTTTCTCACTTGCATCATTTTCTGAATGTAACTCACACCATACGCCGTAACGAAAATACAAAGCAGAATCACTCCCCACTCGACAATTCTGTATTGCTCACCGAATACTTTATCCCAAACAATTCGCATATATGCAATAACCGGAAGATGTGTCAGAAAAATCACTTCACTAATATTTCCCAACTTCACCAACAATGAATTCTCAAATATATGCATTGAAATACTTCCACTGCCCATTGCAATAGTCCAAACCAGTAATGCTTCTATAATGTGATAAATTGAATACGTAAATTTCTTATTAAACACAATCATCATTACCACATAGACAGCCAATGACAAAACCAGCATCCCGTCCAAATTCTTCTTTTCTTTACACTTACTTAAAACTCCAAGGCTAATACCAATTCCAAAATCTAGAGCTCGATATACAGGAAAAATATATGTTAAAAAAGCCGTTTGATTTTGAAAGCAGTTCAGCACCAGAAATTCCCATGCGAATTCAGTTACAAACAGCATTACAAGTGCCGACTTAGCCCCCATTCTTTTTATAATCCAAAAGAAAACAAATATCGTCAGATAACAAAACAACAAATCTGACAAAAACCATGTGACACCATTTAATGCCCAATAAAAATCTTCTGATGGAATCCAACTCTGCAAATACAATAGATTTGTTCCTATGATGGACACGAACTTGACAGTTCCAAGTTCATGTGCTCTCCAGTTCTTAAAAAGGAACACTAGCATTGGTACAATCGTTAAAAAGTATAGGGGATATATCTTTTTTCCTTTCTCCACAGCATATTTGGCTGTTTGATTCAGGCTTTTCATCTTATCTGAATCATAATATTTTATTCCTATCAGTAACCCTGATATAAGAAAGAAGAACTCTACACCTCGATCACCAAATGCAGGCAAGCAGTTTGGAAAAATCGAATTTAAATGCCACAGGACAATAAGGATGATTGCCCCCCCCCCGAATACCCTGGATATATTTCATTTTTTGCATACTATTAGTTATCCTCCTTCACAACAAAATGGCTCTTTAAATTACAAATTTTCATATATAAACAGACCATACAACTCGTAAAAGCAATAATTAAAAAACACTCAAATATAAAACCCACTTCCCCTAAAGTACTAATAGCATTAGTTTTAACAAAAAACTTGTCTACAAGTGCTCTCACAGGATAATGAAATAAGTATAAATACATTGTTATTCGACCTAACCAAAGCATTCTATTATTTGATAAAGCTTGTGAAATAAATCCCTTTCCTTTGCTGAATCCAAAAAGAAGCATTGAACACAAAAGTAAATCAAAAAATCTTAAAAAATTTTGATTCATTATTTCTAAAAGCGTGTTTCTTAAGACGAAGTACACACATGCCACTGATGTAATCCCTACTTCAGTCAAAGTTCCAAATACTATATCCGTTTGCTTATATAACGTCCCTAAGATTGCTCCTATAAGAAGATACCACCATCTTATAGCAGGATGACCATACCACAGATCGTTTATTTTTCCTCCAGAAAGGTTCATTTGTTCTATCTTGGATGCCACAAGTGACAAAAGCAATACAATAATAATAGAGATTAGAAAACACACTTCTGCCTCTCGTTTACTCCTAATATTATCTATTTTTTTGATTACAAATGCCATAACGATGTAACACACAAATATACAGGACAAAAACCAACATACGCCATTTAGCGAATGACTGAAACGAGTCATTCCGGTAACAGATTGAAGAAGCGATAAATCAACGCCTAACAGCGTCAGTGATTTCAAGCCTGCATTTATAACCGACCCATATGGTCTAAGTTCAAAGTATGTACATGGTAACATAACTACGAGAGAAACAATATAAGCCGGATATATCTTTTTTATTTTATTTTTTCCAAACTCAATTTTGCTTTTACATGATTTTCCTGGTCTTTTCTGGCTCAAACATATGCCAAATCCTGACAGCATAAAGAAATAATCCACTGCCATCATTGCGTTATGAAAATACTTTGTGTACCCCCCCCAACTATTTTTGAGTTGCTAAGAAACTCAAAATGCGAAAGTATTATGATACAACACATTATAAAACGCAATCCTTCAAGTTGTGGAATGCGTTTTGTTAGTTTTCTCTCACTCATTTTTCCTTCCTTTCTTTAATTTATCTATAGAATCCGTTGTCCGAGATTTTTTTTGCTGGAACTCCAGCTACTGTACAGCCTTCATCCTCAATTGAATGCGTCACCACACAGTTACTTCCAACGATTACGTGATCTGCAATGGTTAAATTCTCATTTATCTTCGATCCTGGTGCCAAGTATACATAATCTCCACCGTGAACATTAGCCGACACATTAACGCCCGCTTGAATCACACAATAATCTCCAAATCTTGCACTTTCATTAACAATAATAGTTCCATAATGTGGCAATGCAAGCCCTTTTCCAAACGTGTTTATTGGTATAAAGATTCCCGTTTTAATACTCAAAGCATTAAGCCGAAACTGATACCATTTTTTCAGTACCCCCCCATATTTGTATAGTATTCCGCCTTACGCAGTAAAATCAAGTATCTCCAACACACCTGATGTAAGGAAGGTCTTTTACGAGTGGTGTTCATAATACGTTTATCTTCATTCAAATATTCAATCAGGTCACTTTTGTTTTTTATCATTTCTGTTCTCGCTTTCTTATGCTATTTTAAGTTTCTCTATTGCCTTTATGAACCACCCCTGCATAACAAGCCAAGTCGTTCCGAAAATAACTAATACTGTAATAATTTCCTGATGTCTGGTTGTCTGAAACAAAATCATCTGGAGAAGCGAAAATACACATGCAACAAACGGAGAATACAGATATAAATGTAAACTATGTTTGCTTCCAATCATTGCGAGAATATTATCTTTAAGATAATTAGATTTTCCTAATGCAAGCATCCCATACACCATAAGAAAGTTACCAAAATAAAACTCTACTCTCCCACAGATCCGGTATTCGGCAACCGTAACTATGCTTCCAGTTACAAGCATTCCAATTGAAAGAGCCTTATGTTGGCATTCTTGCTTACGTATCCATTTACCCATATAATAAAATCCAACGCCCTCCACGAGCCAATTTCGATACATGAATGGTTGAACGCTTTTTCCGAATACAAGTAATGTTCCCTCGCTCATAATCCAGTAGAGCATCACTAAACATGGAAAGCAGCGGTAGATTACTTTATCCAATCGATATTTGTCTACAAAAAATACGCTGATATAAACCATACCAATCGCATGAAGATACCAAAGGTATTCGTTTCCAAAAGCACTTCCAAACAATACGCATTTCAATATATTCTTAAAATTTACATCAAGTTTTGCCCATCTTGCTAGTTCACTATATGTACTATAAGAAATCAATGTATAAATTCCAAACCATACCAGATTCATCACAAGAAATATTCTTAAAAAGTTTATACCCTTTTCAAGCTGTTTTTTTCCTGTTCTTTTACTGAAATAGCCTGAAATAGCGAAATAAGCAGGAACTGCACAGCGGGCAATCGCTGTCCATACCCCCCCCATAAATTCTCAGGCAAAGGATTATGTATCAAAACCACCAATAAAAATAACAGATATTTCAGCAAATCAAAACAGTGATTCCGTTCTTTTTCCACATCAACCGTCATACTCTAATTCCTCCAACTCATCTCTATCCCACTTCCAAGTTTGAAGCAAAAACAGTAAGAACGGGATAACATCAATTCTTGCAAGATCTAAGAAACTAAGACTCACACCAGTGATCAGCAAATAAATAATCATGGAATAAATAATCTCTGCATTATCTTTTCCAAAATTTCGAATAGAAGTATACAGATATCCAACAACCAGCAATACAATTATTGGAACACAGTACCATCCCATTGTATACCAATTCCCTAAGTATCCAAGATCATCATTTGAGCCGATTACAAAATAATGTTTAAATGCCGATGTTCCGTAGAAAGCCAACCCCATTGGCTTTCCGTTCCAATTTCTTCTAAGTGTTTCAAGTGAATATAATCTAACTGACATTGTGTTTCCGTTGTATACATCATTCACGGATGACGAAGCACCTAGTATTGTCTGTAATAAGTCCTCATAAAATGGTGTCTGCATAAATACCGCAATTGCAATTACGCCAATCGAAAAAGCGAGCATCTTTTTTGCGCCCTGCTTTTGCCTTCCATACCATAGAACGACCATAGACGCCATTAATGACACTATCATGATTCTTGAACCAACAAATCGGATTGAATACACTAAGCCAATAATCAGATAAATCAGATATTTAATCTTTGTCTTTGTCAATCCTCTACCACACTTTAGAAACAAATAAAAAGAATATATCAGAAAAATGTTTTCTATTGCGCCACAAACACTCGTACTGTGCCCACCTCGCACCTGTCCTGCGATAAGAGTCGGAAAAAGTGCAGTTCCAACGATATCATACACTAAACAATTTAGCATACGAAAGCACAATGTAATTGCAGCTATTGGCAACCAGCTTTCCATAAAAGATTTTTCTTCTCCGTACCTTTGCTCAAGATACAAAAATGGATATACCAGAAATGCTGAAAAATATTCTTGGACATATATAATTGTATGCTCTACACTTGCCACGCCTTCATGCACCGTATAATAGCTGATACCAAACAGGCAAATTATATATACCACAATATATACGTTTAATGATCTGTATCTCGACAATGTTCCGTTTTTACTTAAAGTAAGCACTGTAAATATGCTGTCAAACAAAACCAACAGCATCTCTATCTTCCATGTCAATGAATCGCTAAAGAATGGAATAATTCCTCCGAGAATATCCAACTGAAGCAGCAGGACAATCCACGTCACACACCATATTATATTTTTGCGAATTTTCAATTTTTTGTCCTCCCACTATCAGTCCTTATTATTACCGCGCAAATCTTTTTCCGATTTTATGCAGGACAGTTCTTGTCTCATTTTTGAAGAAAAGATAATTGATTACAACGTCTATCAGGCAAACCCCTACAAAAACAACCGCTGCCCAGACAAAAAAAGTTATAAACCCTGTTATGTGTGCATTTACAATGTTCCCAAACAAACACATAGCTAAAACACCTGACAACAGATTTGCCAGATATACCTTAATAATCCATCCGAGTGACATATCAAAAATATACTTTTTCATATAGATAATATTGGCCACTGTGTTAAATGTAAATGCAATCAATGTTCCCAGTGCCACACCAATAATACCAATCCATTTCACGAGTACCAAGGAAAGGACAATATTGATAATCGCCTCTGTCACAGATATCCACTGGGTCTGTTTGATGTGTCCAGCCGCCATAATCATATTATTATAGGTTAAACTAGTACAATAAACATATTCTGCAAGGCAAAGCAACGTTGCAAAAAGAGGCTGGAAGTAATCTATATCGCTAATTCCACCAGTATAAAGACTTACGAATGGCGTGATCAAAATAATACATGTGAAAAAGAATACCGTTGACAGCATCTTTGACATAAGATCATACCTAGGGACATCATGCTTGATTGCATCTTGCTCATCTCTTGCAATCATCTGACCAAAAAGAGCTTCCGTGTTGCCCAAAATAGATGCAACAAGGTTCGATATACTGCTTACAACATAGCGATGCACAGAATATACTGATACCCACATTACATTCAGGCAAGCGGTGATCACAAGGTTATCCGTGCTACTATGAACGTAAAACGCAATACTCTTCGCAAGCGCAGCGTTACTTTGTGAAAGGACACTCTTATCTTTTTCTACACTTGTATCAATTGCATAATGTCTGCGCACATACACATTCAAGATGATTGGTCTTAGGATAAAAATCAATGCTGCTACAAATTTGACAACAAGCAACGAACAGCCTAGTGTGATTAAAATGACACTGACAAAAGCATTTCCAATGGTACAAAAAATCTGAATGAATGTATTGAAATATGCCTTTTGATCTGCAAACATTAACAACTGACTGGGAATTCCAAACATGCTTTCAAAAATCGCATTCATTCCCAGAACCAACACCAGCAAAAGAGCGTCTATGTAACCGAACGGTGTATCCACAAACTTCGGGTAAACTACGGCCAAAACTGCAACATAGCCAGTGAGCGCCAACGCAAACTTCGTATAAAACGATTGACTTGTTTTATATACGACACTGGCCTTTTTCATATCACCCGTTGCTACCGGTCCATAGAAAGCGACTCTCGTTGCACCAGTTACACCACCCTGAATCAATGAGGTAATGCTAATGAACTGACTAATCGACGCCACCGTTCCATTTGCAGCAGAGCCAAAGGTAGATAATATTAAACGCGGTACAATCAGACCACAAATAAGAGCAACTATCTGCTGAAGCAGGGAAGCCGCACTATTCAATGCTAATGCTTTATTTCGATTCATTTTTACCAGTAACATCCTCCCTCAACTTTTTCAGCATTTTTAGGCCGTTCATCGATACCAGGACGAGTCCAATACTTATTTATATACTTTTTAAATTCTGGTTGATCTTCAATCCAACGATTTCCATAAATGCCAAAGAGCATCTGTGTCCAACCGGCCATATGAACTGCAATTTTCCCCTTCCGCTTTGCATGTGCAGCCAGTGACATTCCATACGCACCACAACCAATCAACGCAATTTCATAATCTGACTGATCCATCTGATTCTTCATAAAATCCAGAGCCTCAAACCAATCCTTAAACCCTGTTTCACTACTATTTCCAGCAATGCTTTGTACCGCCTTAATCACGGTCAATTTTTCAAATTCAGGCAAAACATCCGGATTTTCAAACAAGTATTCTCTTTTTTCATACTGCTTTTTTATTGTCTCAGCAAAGGGATGAATCACTAATACCTTTTTCCCTTTAAGCTCTTTTGTCCATGGATTCTTCCAAAGAAACGGTGCATAATAACCATTCAAATTGATTTTTTTTGCTTTTTCTGTATAGCTCCGAACGTAATATTCATGCTGTACATAAGAACCAAGGATATCTATTTCACTTGCATCCTCAAGTGCCAAATGTGCAAATTTTTTTCCTGCTGAAACTGAATTTGGGAAAAAACCGGAATTATTAACAAGCCATGTTACGCTACCTGCCCTATCATAACCAACTTTTCCCTCACAAATATCTTTAAGTGGAATATGCAACTCATCTGACAGTAGGGAACATACGTTTCCAAGTTCTGTCGTTCCCCATTTAGAAACCATCAACCCGTTTTTTGCTTGCTGAATACGCTCCCTTACGTAATCATTTGCCTGTTGATCTCTCAGTTCAACAAACTCTTCTGTATATTCATTGTACGGTTTTCTAAATAGTTTAGTTACTACTTTAAGTGCATATTTTCTAGTGTTTTCTCTTATATCTCCCATTTTCCCATATTTCCTTTCAGGTAATCTCGATATGCACATTTAACTGGAGCAAACTGTTTTCTTCCTCGAATAACATCTTTTATGGTTTGATAAGTAAACCTCGCATTCACCTTGTGATAATCGGTTCTAAATTTTTTTGTTAAATACAGTACATTTCTCACCATGTAATATTGAGTCATTGCACTGGTTGCACCGGTAGATGCGCTTACTTTATGATATATCAAGGTATTTTCACAAAACCAAAGTTTATATCCTGCTTTTATCACTTTATAGCAAAAATCTGTGTCTTCTGCATAAAGGAAATATTCTTCTGAGAGCAATCCGACCTTTTTCACTACCTCGACTGGAATCAGCATAAGACATCCTGTAATAAATGTTACTTCGTGAATTTCACCCGTATCTTTCGGATTCAAGTCATTCCATCTTTCATGAGCACCACCACCGAGTTTTTCATTCATATGTCCACCGCCGTACCACAAATGGCTTGGTTTGCTATAAAAAGCTATTTTGCCACCTACAATTCCAACATTCTCCTTTTCGGTAGCTACGCCGATAAGAATGCTCAAGAAATCAGGTTCAACTGTTGTGTCATTATTCAGCAACAGCACATAGTCAAACTCATTTTCCATTGCCTTTCTGATTCCAATATTATTTCCACCCGAAAATCCTAAGTTTTCAGCTGACTCAATATATACTGTCTGTCCTTTCAAATAATCAATTTGCTCTTTCGTAGGCTTTTTGCTCGAACCATTTTCTATTACAAATACTTTATAATTATCATAATTAATTTTATTCAGGCTCTTTACACACTCTATCGTATCTTCCGCTCCATTATAATCAACAATGATAATTGCAACACTTGGCTGCTTATCCTTAATCCGTTCCTTCATCAGCATTCACCAAAAAACTTATCCTCCAGCATCAAGCACAAGCAGTGATACACCGGAAGATGAAGTTCCTGAATCATATAAGTTTCTGTCTGCGGCACTTTGATGCAAACGTCGCTCATCTGTTCCAATTTGCTACTCTTTGCGCCAGTCAAGCCAATGACCTTCATACCTTTGGCATGGGCAGTCGTCGCAGCATACAAAACATTTTTACTGTTTCCACTTGTAGAAATGCCAAGAAACACATCCCCCGCTTTACCGTAACCATTAACCTGCTGCGCAAAGCAAAGCAATGGCTCGCAGTCATTCATATATGCCGTAGATAATGCCGGGTGTCCATCCAAAGCAATTGCCGGAAGTGCTCCTTGCAAATTCTCTGCTAGGACAGTTCCTAATTCCTGATTTTCTGCCATAAGCTTTTCCGCGAAATCAGCTCTTGGCTTTCTCGGCATTTTAAAGCCCTTCATTAGTTCACCGACAATATGCTCTGCATCTGCAGCCGAACCTCCATTACCTGCCACAAGCAGCTTTCCACCATTTACATAGCACTCTTCCAAAAGCAGATATGCAGATATAATACTGTTCTTTTCAGATTCAAGCGAAGGGTAACGTTCCACTAATAAATCAATATGCTTCATCAATCTTTTTTCCAACTCACTCATTTCGATACCCTTTCTTTTATTTCAGACACTGTTCTACAAACTCTTTTAATGTCGATATTGTCACTGTCTGACCATAAGATTCACGACCAATCAAAGCTGTTCTGCATCCTGCATTGTAACCGGCTTTGATATCGTTTTCTCCATCACCAACCATCCACGACTGTGAAAGATCGATATTGAAATCTTCTGCCGCCTTCAATAGCATACCTGGCTTCGGTTTGCGACAAGTACAATCAATCTTTAACTCTGGTCTCTCCCCTTCGTATCCCTTATGAGGATGATGAGGGCAATAGTAAATGGCATCCAAATATGCTCCTTCTTTTCCAAGAAGTGTCTCCATCTTATTGTGAATTTCTTCCAGCTCTTCAAAAGACACTTCACCGCGAGCAATTACTGGCTGATTCGTTACAACAACTGCAAGGTAGCCAGATTCATTGATTTTACGAACTGCCTCAGCCACGCCATCTATCAGTTCAAACTCATCAATATTTCGAAGAAAACCAACATATTTATTAATCGTTCCATCTCTATCAAGAAATACTGCTTTTTGCTTATTTTTTAGATTTTTCCCAGACACTCTTCCTTCTTTGTAATCCGCACATACGGAGTAATACCGTTCCGGAGTACCCATATCTTTCACATATTCCGGGCTATCATAACAGAACATCTTTCCTGTTCCGGCTAACGGTTTTAGCAGTTGGCGGTCCAAATCAACCTTTACCGGTTTACCGGTTGCACCAATCGTACCTATTGAATCTACATCAATATTAACAAGTTCCAGCACTTTCGGACTGATAACATGCAATCCTGCATTCACTCGGTTTCTGTAATACTGCGGACGCTCATCTTCTTTTGCAAGCCATTTTTCTACTGCTCCATTTTTGTCCGCAATAATTAAACCACTATCATATGGATGACTATTCGGATGGGTAAAAAGTGTAACCATCCCACCATGTTCCTGATGAAATTCAACAAAACGATTAAAATCAACATCAAATACTGCATCTGCATTTAAAAGTAGAAAATCAGATGTCAGTTTATCTTTAATTTTGAACAAGGCACCTGCGTTGCCTAGCGGCTCTTTTTCAAAATAATACTCAATATGTACGCCAAACGGTTTTCCCGTCACAGGGGATGTAGCAGATCCATCCCCAAAGTAGTCCATAATAATATTGCCAAGATGACTCACCGTAATAATAATGTCAGTAAACCCTTGGTCACGCAGACACTCCAGCTCATGTTCCAGTACTGGTTTCCCTTCAATTTTAATCATAGGCTTCGGGATATCACTGGCAACTGAAGAAATACGCGTTCCCTTACCTCCTGCCATTATTACTACTTTCATCTCTTCCATACCTCACTCAAAATTAGTTCTTTGGTTCATAGGTTTCCGGTGTATAATGAATCACCCTCGTACCACCATCTTCAAACGCAAACGGAATATGCATCAAATCGCGCATCGCCCATCGCACTGCATCCTGTCGCTCCGGCTGAACATAAAACACAAGGAATCCACCGCCACCAGCACCCAACAATTTTCCGCCCAGTGCGCCAGCAGCCATTCCTTTTGCATAAAGTTCATCAATACTATTTGTAGAAACAGCCGATCCGGTTTGACGTTTAAGTCTCCAAGTGTGATCCAGCATTCTTCCAAAATCATCCAGATCTGCGTTCTTATCTGTCAGAACACGTTCAGCATCATCAACTAGAGCAAGCATCTCTTTCAACTGAGCAATCTTATCCTGTTTCCCTGCTGCGTTTGCTTTCTGCACGTCAGAAGAGAAACGGGTAAATCCAGTGAAGAACATCATTAAATTCTGATTAAGCTGCTTCTTTCTCTCTGGTGAAATAATAACAGGCAGGACTTCATATCCGTCTGCATTAAAGTTGATACGATTGAACCCACCGAAAGAAGCAGCGATTTGATCCTGCCAACCACCAGCTTCCTGACAGAGATTACGCTCCAGATAAATAGCTTCATCCGCCAGTTTTTTCTTGTCAGCATATTTGCCCTTCAAAGCATAAAAGGCATTCAACATTCCAACGGCAAATGAACTGGAAGTGCCTAAACCAGAACGTGCCGGAAGATCAGCCTCATATGTAAGGCGAATCTCATGCATATCTAACATTTTCATTGCATTTCGAATTGCTGGATGCTGAATATCATCTACATTAGATACGCGTTCTGATTTCGAGTATGTAAGTTCAGTACTGTAATCGAAAAAACGTGGCAAATGGCGCACATTTACATAACAGTATTTATCAAAGGTTGTAGAGATGACCGCTCCACCATACTCTTTAAAAAAACTTTCCATATCTGTTCCGCCGCCAAAAAAAGACATACGGAACGGTGTTTTTGTAATAATCATCTAATGTCTCCTTACAGGGTTTTGCGCCAATAATCCAGCATATCCGCAATTGTCTGTTCCATGCTAATTTTCTGGCTCCATCCGGTATCACGTTTCAGTTTTTCAACATTACCAATGATAATTCTTTCATCAGTAGGACGAAGCAATTTCGGATCGACCTTGATTTCGAATTTATGTCCAATCTGCTTTTCAATCATTGCTACAATATCCTTCATCTGATAGCAATGTTCCGAAGACAGATTGTAAACCTCTCCCGGAATACCTTTCTCTGCAAGAAGCATCAAACCATTTACAAGATCTCTCTGATCCATAATGGCACGTCTTGTTTCCAGATTACCTACACGCAGTTCATAAACGCCAGAACGTTCTGCCAAAATAGCGCGCTTGGTAAAATCAGATGTAACATCATTCACTTTTCTCGTTCCGGTAGAATTGAAAATTCTAACACGGATACAACGAATATGGTCGTTCATAAAATACTGAAAAGACAACAGATCCTGTCCAACCTTGCTCACACCATAAGGATGGAGAGGCTTTAATTCCGCTGTTTCTTTCACATACGGATCTTCAAGCTCATTTAAAGTCTGACCGTACTCTGCACTGGAACATGCAACAACAACCATTGGATCATAATCAGGTCTAGTTTGACGGACAAACTTGACTGCTTCATATACGTTAATCGTACCATTTACGTTTGTTTCCATTGTTGCCTGCGGATGAGTCCAAGAAACTGTCGGATAACTTTGCGCTGCAAGATGATAAATTTGATCCGGCTGAAATTCTGAAATTACACGCTGAACTGCCTGATAGTAGCGCACATCACATTCTTCCATGCGAATATCCGGATCAAGTTCTGTAATATCAGTTGTCGGCTTATAATACGTACCCAATACTTCATGCCCCTGATCATGCAACAGCTCTACCATGTGAGAGCCAACCATTCCACCTGCGCCTGTAACTAATACTTTCATAATAATTATTCCTCCATTATTGCTTTCAGCTGATCTCTAATAACATCATAAGAGAACTTTGCTTTGAAAAGTTCAAAGACATCTTCATTAAATTTGTGAATGTCATCATTTGCCAGATTATTAATGGTCTGTATCCATTCTTCTGGCGTGTTACACTGATAGCAAGTCTTGCCTCTGATATCGCTATCCATTTCTTCCCAGAATCCAAACAAGCTTTCTTCAGTTCCAACAAATATTTTTCCAAACGAAAGAGCTTCTACTGTTTTAGACTTCATGCCACCACCATCAAATAACGGTGCAATCACAATATCTGCATTTTCATAATACGGATTAAGACTTTCTACTCCACCAATTATATTAATACGTGGATCTGAATACTCGTTCCTAAGTTCCTCCAAACCTCGGCCCACAACATCCACCTGAATATTATCAGTAAGACTCGGAAGGACATTATCGACAAACCATTTAAATCCAACCAAATTCGGATAATATTTCTTTCCGACAAACAGAATGTGTTTCTTATCACCTTTTGCAGTGATAGAATTCATAATACTGTGCGAAATAGATGGAATCGGTGCAGGTAGAGGGATAATTACCTCTGGTCTTTTACCATAATATTTCTGAAAAACTTCAGCATCTCTAGCATTAAAAACTATATTAACATCTGCTATCTTCTGATTTATTGCTTCCTGTTTTATTCCAATTCTAAATTCAATCTCAGAGATAATATTCTTTTCCTTTTTCATCCATTGTGGATATAAATCCGCTTTAATATCATGATAAAAAGTTACTACTTGTACTGTCGGAAATTCTTGTTTTACAATTTTAACCAAATTACCGAATACAGAATCCTCAACAAAAACAACTTTTATATTCTTTTCTTTAATCGTCTTGCATATATCAGCAATAATGCTATTGCTAATAAACATCATATTTCCCTGCATCCAACGTCGAACTCTATCAATATGATTTTTATATTTACCAGGACAGCTATAATTTTCTTCGTAATGTGCAACAATAGGACGTAAATCATATGTAAAAATATTCTCTTCTCCATATAACTCTTTCAAAGCCTTATAATGTAATGTTGCTCCGATATTTCCATCAAAAGCCTTTGATATATACATCAATTTCATTTTTTTCTCCCACAAGTACCCAATTACTTGTTCTCAGCAATCTCTACTTTCCGCCCTCTATTAAAATAACGTGCAACAGTTATTAAGCCTGTTTTGAATAGAAAGCTTTTCGAATTTTCAATTATTTTATCCTTTAATGTAATTGGCTCAATTTTATTCAAGGCCTCATCAATTGGATAATGTTCAGCCAGCAGATAAAATTCAGCCCGTCTAGGATGTGGTTTTGCACTGTTGCAAACCATGATACCGTTTTTGGTGACCAGCTTTTCTACTGCTTGTTCTTGCCAAATAAGCATAGGCTTTATTGACTCAAATACTTTTCTTCCTTTGTCAGTGTGAACAAACACAGAGGTATATCCTTTATCATCATCTTTGTATCCAGTAATCTGTGTATACTCATAGCAGTCAAAAACCGTAATATCACTCAACCGCTCAATCCCTTTAAATGCACACTCTGCACAAGAAGGTCTGGATGACATTTCACGCACAAATGCTTTCATATATGGGTCAACTCGGCCTGAGCCAAAGTAAGATGTTCCATTCTGAAAATCAATCTTCATAGTAGTGGTATGGTAGCCGTAGGTTTTGTGTTTAAACCGTGCCCTAATCATTTTTGAATGGTACTTGCCCTCCATATAATCCACATAATTCTTCCAAAGACCTGGGGACGGAACACCCCGGCAAACAAAATCCATACATATTAAATTCTCAGGATGTTTTCCCAAGTAATGAATCAATCCCGAAACTTGGCACGGTGTACCCGTAAACAGGATCAGCTTTTTTGTCCTTAATGCAGTCTTGATTTCTTGAAACGTTCGATCCAAACTGCTTTGAACAAATTTGGAACCTCTCATTTCCTTTAAATCTTCCATGCAAGCAGCTTTTTTACAGATAACTTTCATATCGGCATCATAGCCGGTGCCATATACAATGCCACCGTTTTCAAAAACATAGCTGGAAATTGCCGTAAAAGCGCCACCTGATGTGCTTTCTTCGACAATCTTTTGATTATTGTATCGAATAATGTATGCGTCCGTCTGCTCCTCATGGCTTTTTTTCGATGACACCGGGCAGATCTTTTCGCATAACCCACAATCAACACATTTCTCTTGATCTACTACAGGATATAAAAAACCTTCCTCATCCGGCTGCATAGAAATTGCATTTTTAGGACAAATATTAAAACAAGCCGTGCATCCGCAGCAGGAACTCTTTTTCGTAATATGAATCATACGCCCTCCTATAAAATAGCCATTCAGAGGAGAGAGATGATTCATTTCGCATACACAGTTAACTCATTTTCTTCTTTAAAAATCGGTAAATTCCCACTCGATAAATGATTTTCTTGGACCATTCTATCAGATGGTCTTTTTTCGTTATGGGAATAAACTTCTCAATGTGTTCCGCCACCTCATCACGATCCATGTCCTTATAATATTCCTCTCGCTTCGGGTGCGGGTGTGCAGCATTTCGGACCATGATGCCATCCAGTGCAATTGCTCTTTCTGTGTCAACTGGATAGATATCGAAGTCTTGCTTTATTTTCTCCAGAACCTGCTCGCCTTTTTTGGATTGTACAATCAGATTGGTATAGCCTTTATCATCATCTGCCAACCCAACTACCAGTTGATCTGCGTGCCAGCAATCATAAATTGTAAAATCACTGCATCGTTCTAAACTCTTAAAATAACATTGATAGCAGCTCGGTCTAGAGGAAATCTCTTTAAAGAAGCTTTTTAACATTGGATCTACACGAGCACTTCCATAATACGTTTTTCCATTTTTAAACTGGATTCGCATCGTGCCGCTATGATAGCCATATGTTTTATTTCTGAACGAAATATCTTCTATCTCTGAATGATAGTTATTCTTCTGATATTCCAGATATTTGTCCCAGAGTTTTGGTGACGGTGTTCCATGACATACCAAGTCAACGGTTACAAGTGTTTCGTACTTTTTTCGTAGAAATTTCTTTAATCCGTATACCTGACAGGTTGTTCCAACAAAGCATACCGTAGTACCCTGTTCCAAATATCTCTTTATTGTTGCAAAGCAATCGGTCAAATCACTCTGCACATACTTGGAACCTCTAAGGTCGGACAGGGAATGTGCCCCCCCCCCCACGATTTTATGTACTACTTTAAAATCATTGTTGAAAGCTGCTCCACAGATCACTCCATTTTGTTTTATGACCCACTGCCCCAACGGAGTAATAAATCCTCCAGATGTACTATGATCCAACACATGACTGTCCTTCGTTCGGATGACATAGGATTTTCGCTCCAGCTCATCACAGGAAACAGGATTTTGAACTGGACACACCGCATCGCACAGTCCACATTCAACACATCGCTCTGCATTTACAAATGGATACAAAAATCCCTCAAAATCCGGCTTCATTTGAATCGCCTCTTTGGGGCAAATATTATAACAAGCCGTACATCCACAGCACTCTGCTTTATTCTGAATCGTAATCATTTTGCAGCCTCCTTTCTTTTGATTTAAAGTTTTTGACTTACTTCTAAATACAGCTTTGACACTGTATCTGCTGTTTGCTGGATATCATATCCCGCCTCCAACAGTTCTTTTTTATTGCTCTTTCGTTCGGATTCCACATAAGCCAGTACCTTGTCTGCCCACACCCCAGGTGCTTCATCTAGGGAAAGAAATACCGAATGACCCGTAATATCCACTTCCTTGGTAATGGTATCCGCAAATACACAAGGCAAGCCGCTAGCCTGGGCTTCCACACCAGTCACAGGAAGTCCTTCATGAAGCGACGGCATCAAAAAAACATCCATTGCCTGATACATTTTCTCCATTTCGCTGGAAGCACCATAAAAGATTACACGTTCCTGAATCCCCAAACGCTTTGCCTTTTCCTTCATCGGCTCCACCAATTCACCAACGCCAAACAACAACAATACCGCCTTATCATTTTTTCTGGCAATCTCTTTAAAAATGTCCAGCAAAAACGTGTGGTTTTTCTGGTCAGAGAATCGTCCTGCGTGTCCTACTACAAAACGATCTTCCAGTCCTAACTTTGTACGCATTTCTTTACGCACAGCTTCATTATAATCGTATTTCTCCAATTCAATTCCATTGGGCAATACTGCATAATTTCCTGCTTCAATGATTGACTTTGGGAATAAGAATCGTGCTGCCAAATCAGAACAAGCCCAATAATTATTACAAAGAGCTGGAATGAACGGCTGAAGCAGTTTGCTAACCATTCTCACTCCTTTTCCTGCCGTTCCAAAGCCTGCATTGTGACTATGTATCGTTACATACTTTACGCCGCCCAGCTTTGCACCTAAAATGTTGGTTACATCTGCTGCACTATCCGCATTATAATGTAAAATTTGAATTTTATTTTCCTTGCACACTTTACGAATTTCATTGATTCGCAAAAGGCGTCTTAATGGGCGAACAGAAATATGATCTACCGACGCAATCAATTTTCTGCTTCCCATAGATGCAACCTTGTCCTCCAACGCTTCTTTCCGGTCGTGAAAAACAAGATAATCAAAATTGACTTTACTTCTATCCAAATGAGATTGGATGTTAATCATCATATTGGTTACACCACCAACCCCCAAAGGGGCCGTAACCAAAACTCTTACTGGTTCTTTCTCTTGCATATGCCACTCCTCATCAAACCAATCCATCAAAAGCTTTGTCTAAGTAAGCCTCTGTCTGCTTTTTGAGTTTCATCAGATTCTCGTCAACTGCCTGATAATTGATTTCATTACGAATCGCACAGATATCTCCAGAAAAACGTCTCTCTGACAAATTCAGATTCTGGCAGAGAGAATCAATTCGGGAGTTCTTAGAAGTTTTAGACTGATCGCTGTATCGATTAAAAATCATAAACTTCTTATGGTGAATAATAGAAAAACAGGTTCCATGGAACGAATCGGTGCATACATATTCTGCACCTCGAATACAATTCAGGAATTCTTCTGGTCCTACATCGTAAGGAGCAATATCTCCGAATTTTTCGTCCTCTTCCACGTACTGATCCAGATGGCGTAATGCTACAATTTTCAATCCGGTTTTCTGAGAAAGTTCTTCCACAGCCTTCCGGTATGCCGGATTTGCACCTAAAAAGTAAGCAAAAATATACGGCTCACTCATGTTTTTCTTTGCAGGAACAAGTTTCTCCCAACCAGCCATATCAAAAGAAAACACCGGATCTAAAATGGTAGGAACCTCCTTGCCGGTTAATTCCTTTACGATTTGGCTGCCTCGGTTTTCACGCATACTGATAAAATCCAGCCGATTCAAATATTCCGCAGTACGCTTTACCTGATACCATGGGATCTGGCTGACACCAAAGCTGGAAGCGTAAGAAATCTTACGCACGGAATCCGGAACAAACATCAAGTTGTAATAGTTTGTCGGAAGTCCTGCGGGAGACCAAAGCTGATCGCTTCCGGTTACAACAGCACCATAGCGTTTCGCACCTTCGCACAAAGCCGGATACCCAGCAAAAACCGGAGAAACTCTGGTAAATGCTTTTTTCTTAAATCTGCCAAATGCTTCCATTCGGATTGCATCATTTTTTGCAAATTCTGGATGCTTCTTCATCCCTATCTTCTTTTTCAGCGTTTCATATTTATCATTAAGTAACACTCCATTTAGAAGTCGGGGAACAGACATTACTTTTTCTAGAAGAGTTCTTCTCTTTTCATACTGAATCAACTCATAGTCAATTCCACGCTCTTCCAGCATTTTGGTTGTCGCATATGCCTGAAGCATTCCGCCATAATTCTCGTGGAAATATTTTATACAAACGCCTATCATAGCTCTCCTTTTTACTTCTCCATCTGCTGTGCAATATCAGCGTCCACGATTTCCTCACCAGTCTTGTGCTTCAGCTGTTCCTTAGATGCTTCACTCAGACCATTGTTGATCACACAGTTCATATCGCAAGTGCTGCACTTGTCGAGTTCCTCTTTGGTGACCTTTCCATCACGGTAGTCACGGCAAATCTTCAGTTCATACATACTGTACGGATGCTTGGTGAACAGAGCCTTAAATTTGTGAACCAGAACCCAAGTCGCAGGCTTCCAGATGTACTTATGCATAGCAGGAGAAACACTACCGATCATCCAGCAGTCACGGTCGCAGCAACGAACTTTCGCACGAACCTTCTCGGCCTCCGGGCTGTTCCACAGCTCGTCCCAGGTCTGATTGTTCAGGTTGCCCATGACCTCTTTATCCTTGGTACCATTGCAAGGCATAACATCGCCATACGGATCAATGAAGAAGGTATCAAAGCTCATGTCGCAAGGCAGCAGACGCTTCTGGCCGTAGATGTAGTTAATCAGACCGTGGTTGAAGTAAGCACGGAACCATTTCTTCGGGCTGTTGCTACGGAGCAGTTCATTAACCAAATTCTCAAAGTTCTTTGCCACCATCGGACGATCATGGATGATGTTCTTTGCTTCAACGAAGTAGAAGCTGTTGTGCAGAGAAGCCGTAGCGAATTCCATGCCCATCTCGTTGGAAATCTTGTACAGAGGAACCAAGTCAGGCGCATTCTTGTCCTGAACGGTCATGCCAAAGCCAACGTCCTTCATGCCCATCTCACGCAGCTTCTTCAGTGTGCCATAACCACGCTGGTAGCCGTTCTGCAGACCACGAATCTCGTTGTTGGTCTGCTCCAGACCCTCGATAGAGATACGAATACCAATCTGCGGAAACTCCTTGCACAAATCAACGATACGGTCAGTGAAAAAGCCGTTTGTGGAAATAACAATACGATCAGACTTCTTGTACAGTTCACGCACAATATCTTTCAGGTCAGTGCGGATGAACGGCTCACCACCGGTGATGTTCGTAAAGTACATCTTCGGCAGCTTCTTGATGGTTTCGATGCTGATTTCCTCTTCCGGCTTAGAAGGTGCTTTGTAGCGGTTGCACATGGAGCAACGAGCGTTGCAGCGGTAAGTGACGATGACCGTACCATTCAGTTTCTTTTCGTTATTGTTAGCCATTTTTCTAATACCTCTATCTCTCTTTTTATCTATAAACTCTCATAATTTTCTCGTAATACTCATCAATGGTATCAAAGCTGATGTCCTTGCAGTTCTTGCTATACTGTTCGCACAGCTTCTTATCACCGCAGAGCTTCTGAATCTTTCTCTTCAGTTCTTCCGAACTACCGCTCTTAAACAGCTCACCAGTCTTACCGACTTGGATCAGTTCCGGGATACCACCAATATCAGCACCCAGCACCGGTGTGCCGTACATCTGGGATTCCATCACAGAGAACGGGCAGTTCTCGTACCACTCGGACGGATAAATGGAGAACCTTGCCTCGCGGATGAGCTTTTCCAGTGCCTCGCCTTTCTGGAAGCCAACGTTTTTGATGTTGCTTACACCCTTGATGCTCTCTTCCAGCGGGCCAGTACCGGCGAAGATAAACTGCACATCCGGTAGCTCCTTACAGACCTTGATGAGTGTGTCGATGCCCTTCTCCTCAGAGAAGCGGCCGAAGTAGAGGACATAATCCTTCTTTTCTGTCTCTTTCCACTCCACCTTATCGATGAAATTATGCATTGCCACGGTCTTCGTCGCAAACAGCGGATTGCTGTCCATCTTGCTCTTCATGAACTCCGAGCAGCAGATCATGGTGTCAATGTACTTGTACGTCCCTTTCCACTTCCAGAACTCGGCCTCCATCATGCCGATGGCAGACTTCGCCGTGGAGCCGTGGATGCACTTGCCTTTCATGCAGTTCACGAAATGGCCGCCGA
>OBAF01000861.1_pt1 | contig 21950 bp, 18 predicted proteins | sample 1517851 | NCBI WGS metagenome assembly OBAF01 (sample SAMN04571706, study PRJEB22368) | human gut metagenome | biome: human gut; material: stool | host: Homo sapiens | place: Luxembourg | collected 2012-10-19 | reverse complement strand
CACCTCCTCCGTTTGTTCAATACATCGGTTCCTGATTGCGGCTGCAAAGATAGAACAATTAATACCCCATTTCCAAATTTTTTATACACTTTTTTTCAAAAAAAATGAATCACTTTGGACAAGTTACTAATTTACAACAATATTATTCAACGTCTGTTTGTAAGATTCCATTTAGAATACCATAAAAACAAAAGAGTGTATTCAAAAATCGTTTTTTGATACACTCTTTCCAAATATAACTACTGTTATCCGGATATTTCAAAAATACAATACATCCGACACATCCACCCCATTCTCTTTCCCATCTCTGAGAAATTTTTGGTATTTCACCATAAGGTCAACCGGATAACCTGCCACTCCTTCATACTTCCGGATCATATTCATGGTTTTCAGATCCAGGACCAGCACGTCTCCTTTCAGTTCCTCGCCCATTCCTTCGGTATCTTCACCATAGCGGGAAATCCCTAACAATATTTCCTGTTCCGTCCTGGATACCGTCATACAGGTGATTTTATCATCAGCATTGTAACCGAAATCGGTCAATGTCATGATCCTATTCTGACTTCCCGGCGCATTGCCATTTTCCAGATCTCTCAGATTATAACGATACAGGCCGTTATCCGTTGCAAAAAACATATAACTCTCATTCTTCATCGGATAATAAGAGGTTCCGGAATTTATCACCTCACCAGGCACAATTACATCAGCCAGTACGGTAAAAGGGACGGCAGCGGTTTCGCTTGTCTTCGACGGAAGTTTCAGGTATAACATCCGGTAAACGGAACCGTTTCCCAAAACAGCGACAGCCTGATTCGGAGAAGCAGTATGTGTCCCGTACAAAAGTGAATAGCCGGCATAAATCCCCAATTCAGAACAAGCCCTATTAGCTGCAGAACTGTTTACATTGGCATATATAAACTGTCCTTCACTTTCATCAAACAAATATAACAATTCCGGAGAACTGTAGTTTTGTGTACCACTCCCGGTCAAAGATGCCAGAAACATAACCGGAGACAATTGCCCATGCCAGGGGCTTGCTTTTTGCATAAATGTCATATTCAAATCCACGTTGTACGCAGGCATAGCCATCCGTTGATCATGCCAAAGCTCATCATTGGCAATCACGAAAATATATCCTCCCAAACTCGTTGTAGTTGCAGACGTCGTCAAATGCCAGCAGGCTTTCACATCAAACTCCGTTATATCCGGCGGCAAAGTCATGGCACGTGAGATAAAAAAGTTATGATCCAGATACTTGTTTTCCCCGATCTCAACTAAGGTCTCCTCACTCAGACACTTCAACCGGTGATCCGTCTCTATTTTCAATCCCGAATTGACATTAGCCGCTTCAGGAATATAACACCGGTGAATCTTGCGTGGATTCGTTCCCAAACGGTTACCGGTCAATGCTTCATAATAATTCGGAGTAAAAGTACTCCCCTCTCTGTCCAGACGCTTAAAGGATAATTCTGCATGCCCCTGATACTTGCTTAAAACAAGGATACCGTCACCTGCCGTAGAACTGGACACATTGATTCTGAAATTTTTAAAGGCCTTCGTCCCCAATTCCTTATCGGTTACCACAAAACGTGCTGTATTAATCCCCAACGGGAAATTAGCATATACATTCAGATCTTTCGTCGTCGCCACAACCTTCTGGTTGACTTCCCACATATAAGTAAACCGGTTCGAATCCGAATACTGCGTTCCCTCCAAAGTCACGGGAATAGACAACAAATCCATCTGGTCACAAAGCACCAGGCTATCGATATTCTGTATGCTGATCTGGTTGATTTCCCGATAATCGTAATTTCCTTTATCATCATAACAGGCATATGCCAGGATAAGTAGGTATAAAAAAGTAATTATTTTTTTCATAATAGCCTCCTATTTAATTCAAGTCCGTAATCTCGACAAGTCCGTCCATCATAATCCGCATACCAGTCTCATCATCAATAATGATATTTTTATTCAACCATTCTCTCAATATCTGGGATTTCTTCGTCATATCCACCCCTGTTCCCACAAATGCATCTTCAATAGCGAAAATCGGATCCAGCTCAATCAGCTTACGCCATTTTTTAGGATGATAAAATCCGAGTTCCCCCTCATTGGCCGTCCACCAGGCTGGCGGAAACAAAATGTCATTGACAGATAATTTCATCTCACGCCCGTCTTCAATGCCCAGCTGAAAATCTCCTCCGGCAACAAGTGTAAGCATCAGCGTCTTGCTTTCAGGATTCCGAAGGCTTTTACTCAGATTTTTCCGGAAAACAACAATCCGGAGGGTATCCTGAAAACGGCCGGGACCAAATAATTGCTCCTCAGCCAGAGATACATAATCTTCATCGGCAACCATATCGGTCTCCCCATTTAAATAATTACCTTTTTCAAGTACTTTTACCCGGTAAGTACGTGGTTCTTCCGACGTATTACCTAAAACACGTACCACTATTTTAGCCGTATCTGCAACAACGTCATCCGAAAGTTTTCCAAAAGAAAAAACGACAGAATCCAGACTTACTTTGTTGCCCAGGCTATTTAATACCTCATACTGGAAATATATCCGGTTGACATCATCATACTGATATTCCACCTTCTGCTCACATCCTTGTAAATAAAGGCAAAACCATAAAAATACATATATAACTTTCTTCATTGGACAATTCAATTTTGTGTTCTGTTACCATACTCTATTTCATCTTCCGGGATCGGGAATACAAAGACATTATTATCAGCTTTCACCTGATCTTCGGAAGTATTTCCCCAGATATCGTGATGCAAACGCTTATAAGTTAAAAAGATCACTCCTTCCCCGATAAACTCTTTGCGTATTTCCCGCATGATCACGTCTTCGGTTACTTCCTGCGATACCACCTCTTTCTGTGTCCTGGCCTGTTTGAAAGTCTGCAGTAATTCCGCAGCATGCCCCGGATCGTCTTCCATCCAACCCTCCGCAGCAATCAGGTACATTTCCGACAAACGGATTATCGGAACTTTCGGGAAAAAACGTTTACTATTATCAGAGGTATATTTTACAATATAAATTTCACTGTACCAATTCAAACGGTAATCATCCAGATCCCCTTCATATATGCTACTCTGAAACCCTACAGCCATCTGTAAATTACCGTCCGAACCAGTCACCCGTTTATGTATCGCTTCAGCACCTGTTTTTATAGCCTGGTTCCGTAGTGAAAAGATATGCTCACTAGAAAAAAGCAAATCTTTATCGGCCATATCCACATTCAAACTTTTCTCATAATCCAATAAGGCGAATTTTTTACTTTCAATCACCTCTTCAGCCAAACGACGGGCTTCTTTTTTATATTCTCCCCCCATATCCAGATAAACCCGGGCCAATAAAGCCTTTGCAGCATAATAATTCATTCGTGCAACATACTGGTCAGCCTGATCTTTATTTTCATCCACCCCGTTTCCTAATTCATAGGGTACCACCGAACAAATGGGATCATCTTTCAGGCATTCCAAAGCGTTTTCTAAATCCCCGACCACCAGATTCAGATATTCCTGTGTCGTATATACAGCAGGTGTCTCCACTCCGAACTTCAGCTGATAAGGTAAAATCCGGGCAGCCTTATCCAGCTTCACATCGGGAGCAAACAAACGGTAAATATCGAAATGATGCATTGCCCTTAATGCCAATGCCTCACCCCGGACCTGATTACGCCGGGCATCCGACAGGACAGAAGCATTTTTATCACTCCACTCCAATATATTATTGATGGCTGCAATATTAGCATATAAAGCATACCATATGGAATAGATATAAGCCTCCATATCCTTGTCTTCATAATCATAATCCCTGAATATTTTCATGGCATTCGGCACCCGGGAATAATCATAAGTACGCGACATCACATCCAGCATGCCGAATGAAAGGGTCTGACCATATAGTCCCGCCGCCGACATATCATAATACACCCCGGCCAACGCTTCGGAAAATCCGCGTTCCGTACTGAACAATTCCGATTCTTCGCTCTGGTTTATCAATTTAATATCCAACCAGGAATTACAGGAGCATAACAAACACACCCAAACTAAATTCCATATGCTATTTTTCATTTTCATAAGTTCTATCTTTATCTGTTAACGACTAAAAAGTAACATTCAAACCGATACTGAAAGTACGTGCAAAGGGATAACTCGTCCCCCGTTCCTGTTTTACCGAGGACAAGCGGAACAGATCGGTAGAACTCAACAGCAGCTTCACTCTTTCCATATACATTTTCTGGGAAATCTTACGAGGCAACTCATATGACAGGGAGACACTTTGCAAAGCCAGCAAATTGTTATCAAATACCAGGCGGGTTGTCTGATAGGGCGCACTCGTATCGTCGATACGTCTGAATTTCGCATGATCCCCCGGTTCTTTCCAACGGTCGTACAATACCCGTTTATCAGCATTCTTAAGCGGATTAGCCCCTTCCACTTTCGAGGCCAGGGTAGCATTATATATTTTTCCACCGTACTGATATTTAAACAGCATATACAGATTGAATCCTTTCCAGTTCAGATTAGTGTTCACATTTCCTTCGATTTTAGGCTTCATATCCCCACATTCGATCTTATCGTTATGGTTATATTCAAAAGTCATTTCCCCGTTACGCTTAATATAAATTTCATTCCCGGTAGCCGGATCGATTCCTCCGGAACGCACCACCATCAAAGCCGTCTGTGAACGTCCCGCCTCGAACTGACGATATACCACCGTTCCCTGGTTTGCCCGGTCATCGTTGGCATATTGATTGATGGTTTCCAACTGATTGGATAATTGGGTAATCTTACTCTGGTTATGGAAAGCGGACAAGGTGACATTCCATCTCAGATCTTTGACTGCATCCTGGATCAGGTTGAAACGCAAACGGGCTTCCACACCCGTATTTCTCAATTTCCCGATATTCTCCACATAATCGATAAATCCCGTCGAAGGAGCTACAGTTACAGGCAACAGCAGACTACGGGTATTTTTAATGTAAAAATCTCCGTTAAACACCACCAAGCCGTGCAAGAAAGTAAAATCCACTCCCACATTATAAGAAAGGGTTGTCTGCCACTTCAAACTCGAATTACCGTATCCGGCCAGACTAACTCCGAAATTTCCGTTATATTCCCTGCTAAAATCATACAAATAAGTTGTCAGCGCCTGGGTAGATGAAAAATTAGTTGTCCCCGTACTTCCCACCGAAGCCCTCAGCTTCAATGCGTTTTTCTCATGAGCATGCCAAAAAGACTCATTGTGCACATTCCAGGCTACCCCCAATGACCAGAAAGGAGCAAAACGCGAATTACGTCCGAATTTACTGGAACCGTCCGAACGAAAAGAAAAGTCCAGGAAGTAACGATTGCCGTACCCATAATTTACATTGGTAAAAAATCCTACCAATCTCGATTTATCATAGGTTCCCTGAGGACTGGTATTTTCCTGAAAAGCATTGGCTGCACCGATAAAAATCATGTCCGGATTGATAAACCCGACTCCGGTAAAAGACTCACCTTCCGTCTCCGATTGCATGATATTGCTTCCGACCCCGACATTCAGCATGTGTTTATCTATCGTCTTATTATAAGCCAGTGTCAAATTACCGTCAAACCGGTCACTCCGGGAATTTACCAGATAATAACTCCCCTTCTTTTTCGGATCCGTTTCTGTACTGTAATCCAGTGATTCCGGAGATTTAAACAAATCCCGCCGGTCAAACTGCCTGGTATAACTGAAACGCCCCTGTAAACGCAAAGCCGGAATAATCCTCCAGTCGATATTGAAATTATCCTGAACAGAGGTATAAGTGCTGGTATTACGCTTGGGCAGATTGGCACTGACCAACGGATTCCAGTCACCCGAAGAAAGTTTTTCCACAAACTCTCCGTTTTCGTCATAAATCCGGTCATACGGATTCTGGTTGGCATACAAAGAGAATTCATTGTACGGAGAATTCTTCGCTTTCACATTATCGACCGACAAGTCATTCCGGATAAAAAAGCTGGAACCGATATTGTAATTGAAAGTCAAGTTAATCCCCAACCGGTCCCGTCCGGATTTCTTCATGACTCCTTTATCCGTATCATATCGTAAATCCACGCCATAACGGAAATATTGATCTCCTCCTTCAAAATTGAGCGAATAACGCTGATTTAACGAAGTAGTCAGAGGCTGGGACAACCAATAAGTATCCACCCCTCTTTTCACCTCTTCCAAACGTGAATTATAAAGTTCTTCCAGTCGTACCTGTTCTGAATAAACAGGATCGGTATATACACCGGCCCGGCGTTCATATTCCAGTTTTTCCGCAGCATTCATCAAATTATAATCCCTCAAATCCGGGATTGAAACGTTGTAATTGGCATTCAGGTTTATCCGGATTTGTCCGGCTTTCGGACGGATAGTCGTAATGACAATCACTCCGTTGGCACCCCGAGACCCATATAAAGCCGTTGCACTGGCATCTTTCAGGATAGTCGTGGATTCCACCCGGTTCAGGTCCATATCATAGATCCGTTCTGCCGAAACCTCCACTCCATCCAGAATATAAAGCGGGGCATTGGGGTTTGTCGTCGCATCGTCAGCATTGGCCCTCAGGTCAAAACCATTCTCTCCCCGGATCGTAATATCCGGTATCACATTGGGGTTAGACCCTTGTGTAAGGCTCTCGTTCAAGCGGATAGAAGGATCGAAAGCATTCAAAGCCTGAATCATATTCAAAGCCCCGACTTTTTTCAGTTCCTCGGTATTGATGGTTACCTCCGAACCTGTAAAACTCTCTTTCGATTTCTGGAAATACCCCGTCACAATCACTTCGTCCATCTCTGCAGCCTCCTCCTCCATGACGATAGTCAATTCTTTCCCTTCCACATAATTCACCTCCTTTTTACGCATTCCAACAAAGGTACACACCAGGACGACAGCCTTGCCACGGGGTACCTGAATAGAAAATCTTCCATCCATATCCGTAGCAACCCCCAGGTTCGTACCCTTGATAACGACAGTCACTCCGGGCAAGGTATGTCCCTGTACATCTACAACTTTTCCTTTTATGGTCTGTATCTCCTGCTCAAACTGATCCTGTCCCTGTTTAGCAGTAATGACCACCGTATTATCGATCAACTTGTATTCCAAATTGGTTCCTGTCAAAATATGATCCAATACTTCCTGAAGATTCAAATTCGAGTAATCCGGATTCAGACGATCCAGCTCACGTACATAATCATGATTATAAAGGAAAGTCACTTTGGATTGGCGTTCAATCTCTTTAACGACCTCTGCAAAGGTCACATTCTTCATTTTCAATGTGATATTTTCCTGCGAATATCCTTTCGCAGTCACTTGAAAAGTTTGTAACACAAGTAATAAAGTCATCAGCTTCATCGTCCGCATCATTCGTCCCGGGAGAAATACACCGGGAAATTTCCTGTTTTTCGTTTTTTTCATAACTTTGTTTGACTTATAAGTAAATAAATACCAGAACGGACAGGCGGCCGATTCCCTACATCGGCTACCTGTCTTTTATTCTGCGATATAAATAGTAGTTCCTGAAACATTAAATTTTGCGGGACAAGCCAGAGCCAGCATCGATACGATCTGTCCGAAATCATCATAACGTCTTAAATTACCGGTAAATTCAATATGCCGGGCTTTTTCCGACTGAAACACCACCTGCACATCATACCAGCGCGACAAAGTCCTCATAATATCTTCCAGAGTCTGACGTTCGAATATAAACCTCCCGTTTTTCCAACCGATATATGCCTGTACATCCACTTGCTTTTTAACTAAATTACCAGTCTTCAGCTCTATAGCCCCCTGTTCATTCGGGTACAACAATATCCGTTTTTTGCCGGTGAACATGCATACCCTCCCTTCCACCAGGGTGGTCTGAATCATTTCTTCATCCTGATAAGCCCGGAGATTAAAAGAGGTTCCCAACACCTGTACCTGCACCTTTCCCATCTCTATAATAAAAGGGGACGATTTATCAGAGGCCACCTGAAAATAAGCCTCTCCCTGCAAACGTATCCTTCGTTCCCCGGAGGGAAAAACAATCGGATATTCCACTTCACTCTCCGAGTTCAGCCAGATTTTCGTTCCGTCGGACAGTATAAGTACAAATTCTCCCTTACGGGGAATACTCAAAGAATTATACAATAGCTCTTCCGGCAAAGACGGAATATTCTGATACACTAAAGAGGCAGACGAAGCCTTAGCTACAGAACCGTCCTGCTGCTTTATAGAAGTGGCAGTATCTCCGCACAAATGAATCTGTTCCCCGTTGGCCAAGGTAAGGACAGCCTTACTACTACCAGCAGGAATGACAGATGTCGATACCTGAGGAACAAGCGTACCGTTCCTGTCTTCCCGGAGCCAGCACCAGTAAATTCCTATTGCAATCAGACATACAGCTGCCACAGCAGCTAACCCACGCAACTTCCTGTAAGACCATGGACGTTCCCTTGCTATTCTTTCAGAAAAAGCAGTATACGCAGCAGCCGGATTTATAGACAAATCCAGTTCGCGTTTCCGCCTGATATAGTCACGATCATTCAGATTTTCAAATTGTTGCTGATGTTCCGTTGATTTCTTCAGCCAAAGCCTGAGTTCTTCCATCTCCTCTTCTGAGATAGTCTCCTCCTGATAACGCAAAATCAAATCAGCAATCCGAAATGCTTTCTCACTTTTTAATTCCATATTTTCTGCCTTTTGTATAAAGACAGGAAAAAACTAAAAAGTGGGCAAAAATTTAAAAAATTAACAATGCTAATATCCAGAAATTACTCAACCGTATCCGCAGCATCTTCATACCTCTCTTTCTATAAGCCTTTACAGCCTCTTCGGTTATCCCCAACAAAGAGGCGATCTCCGCATTGGTTTTCCTCTCCAGTATCAGATAAAAGATAGTCCTGATTTTAGGGGGTAAAATATCAATTGCCTGTTTCAATGCCAGATACACCTCTTCTTCGATGATCTGCGATAGAAAAAAATCAGCTTCAGCTTCCCCGTTTAATTGTAAGTATTTTTTCTTCACCTTATCATGTTCCAAATAATTGATACACCGGTTTCTCACTGATATATACAACCAGGATTTCAAAGAAGAAAGTTCCGAAAGATGCTGCCTCTGTTTCCAGAAATCATAAATGACATCCTGTACCAAATCCTCTGCCAGATCGGTATCTCTCAAATATTTTGCAGCAAACATGACCAATGAGGAATAATATAAATCAAACAAACGTTTATAAGCCTTCTCATCTCCTTCTACCAACAGTTTCAGCCAATGTTTTTCATATTTAATTTTATCTTCCACCCCATTATGATTTAAAATGCACTACTCTCTGTATTTTATAAATACAAATTTATCCAATTTCTTTAATTTTTCAAGCTTCTCCTTTTTATCTTCATCCTCTATTCATTGGATTCCACGCTTCATCTCCGATAACTTACATCCAAAAATAGACGGAGGGAATATGGGGATGGAAACCTGTCCAATCCTCTCTGTTTACAACTGGATAATGTATAAAAAATCGAAGACTATAATACACAAAAAGGAAAGTGGAGACACAAAAAATCAAATAATCCGTCACAATCCCGTTGAAAAACAATAAAAAAAGAACTGTCTAAAAGTGAAATGCCCCCAAAAGTTTTATGTCCAACTTTTTGAGGGCACTTCATTTCTTAGACAGCCCCTGGTTTCATCAAAACACTTTCGATCTTTTCTTTCCCCGGTCTATTTCGGATTATAGGGCCGGGTATCCAACGGCAATCCCCACTGCGGATTATATTTTATAATGTTATTCGGAATAGGGAGAACGTAATATTCGGAATTTATCGAAGCCGAATAAGTCTGAGTTCCGATTTTGTGCTCGATAGTGGTTTTACACCACGGCTTGCCATTATCCAATGCCAAACGTTTCAGATCGAGCACACGCTGGAAAGTTGCAATCGGTAATTCCCTGCGGCGTTCTTTCAGGATTTCCTCCAACAACTGATCTTCAGTCAGGGCAGCTCCATTGGGAAGGTCCGTACTTCCCTGCGTATTGTCATACCTGTATTTCCTGAGGGTATTCAGGTCAGACAAAGCTTCTGTTTTCCGACTGTTCCGGGCGTATGCTTCTGCTCTCATCAACAACAGTTCAGGATAACTGAATCCTTGTGTCATTTTTATTTTTACATCCCGATAATATTGTAAGACAATCCCGTCATCATACTTCGTATCCCCTACAGTCGTCGCATATCCTAAATCCTTCAGCATAAACAACCGGTATCTCAAATCCGTATTTTTATCGAAAAGAGAGATAAACTCTACCGAAGGATAACCACTGCTTCCCATCCCTCCTGAAGGAGCAACCCGATAGAACAACATTTCCCGGTGATAGGTCTGTCCCAAATAATCGTCCTGGCCCTTCAAATCCAATGATACCTCCACATCAGTACCCGGAGAAGGACTGGCCTCCGGATCGGGTTCATAGTAGAAATCGTTGTAATTATAAATCAAATTATCCACCGAACCTTGCTGAGCTAAGGCCGATGTCCAGGCCATATCTGCATATTCCAGCATTTTTCCGAAATCACGTGCAAACATGTAATAATAAGCCATCAAAGTCTGTACTGCACATCGATTCATACGGGCAGGATGGTTTACATTATCGGGAACACTCTTCAGAGCGAAATCGATATCCGCTTTGGCCAGCCCGAACACCTCGGCCGTTGTGGATAATGCCGGATTAGCTTCTGTAGGAGAAGCTGCGGTACGATAAGGAATCGTTTTTGTATCGTTAGCTCCGGCAGGATCATAAACAGGTCCGTAAATCATGGCCATTGTCAGATAAGACCACGCCCGGGCAGCCCGGGCCTGTGCCGACAATTCCTCAGCCAATTTCGCCGTCTTTTCATTCTTTACGTCATTTACCCCGTCAATCACATTGTTCAACAAACCGACGGCACGATAAGTACCCCATTCCCAAAAATAATCGGGTTTTTCAGGATTACCGTAAGGCAATTTAAACGTATAGGCAGCGTAGCGGTTAATGTTCGGATGGGTTGCGGTATAATTATAATTGGCACTATTCTCACTGATTTGCAGGTTATCTCCCAAAGAAGCGAGAAGCGTACCTTTATTATTGTCCATATAGTACCAATCTACCGTATACGTATTATTGAGTATATTCTCAAACTCTTCTACTTCCGTAGGAATCAATTTTCCGACAGGCTTGACATCCAAAAAATCATGACACCCCATAAACAAGCCCACCATTAAAGAAATAGTCAATAATTTCGCTTTCATAAGTATATATATTTAGAATGAAAATGATAAACCAAAATAAAATTCAGGACGCAATGGCAATGACGTGAATCCCTGTTCCGTAAAATTATTATATGCTCCTGTCATATTCACCTGAGCAGTTTCCGGGTCTATATCCGTCCCCTTAGCCGTCACAGTCCAAATATTGCGTGCCTGGAAGTAAGCCCGAACATTGTTTACTCCTCCTACAGAAGACAACCAATGTTTAGGGAAGGTATAGGCAAGCGTCACATCCCTCAATTTCATATAACTGGCGTTTCCGGTCAGGAAATCGGTATAAGGGAAATACCAATGTTCCGTACTTCCACTCCGGAGTTGGGGATATTTTTTGGTAGCTTCATCTCCCGGCTTTTGCCAACGGTCGGCAACATGACGATTCTGATAATTCATACCATAGAAACCGTCTTTACGGTATTGATGCCCTAATTTGGCGATAAACATAAAAGAAAGCTGAATGTTTTTATATTTGAACGCATTGGTAAACGACAAATCATATTTCGGACGTACCGTACCCAAATATATAATATCATCGGTAGTCAAGTTAGCGAGCCGGTCTTTCTCTCCGTTTGCCGAATACCCCAAAGCTTCTCCTTTATCGTTCAGACCCGCATATTTAAATCCAAACATAGCGTCGGCAGGGTAACCTTCAGCTAAAATAGGTGCCATACTGGCCCATTGGCTGGTATACATCCGGGTTACATTATATGTTTTAACTTTATTTTTATTATAACTGAAATTGAAAACCGAATTCCAGACGAAATCCTGTTTTTTGATAATATCGGCATTAACAGAAAATTCTACACCATTGTTCTGCATTTCCCCGACATTTTTTGTCAGACTGCTGAATCCGGTCGTCGGGTCGATGGCATCTCTGGCCAACAAATCGGAGCTGTTCTTCAAATAATAATCGAAAGTCAGATTTATACGGTTATCGAATAAAGCGATATCGGCACCGATATTGGTCGTTTTTGTCTTTTCCCAACGCAATTGATTGTTTGGAGGAGAAGCAATACTATAAGAAACTCCACCGGTCATTTCCTGATAAGAGCCTGCCGCAAGCATCAGGTACGGACCTTCGCTTAAAGAAATATTTCCGTTGATTCCGTAAGAAGCCCGCAGATTTAAACGATCGATCCAGGAGACGGAGAAGAATTTCTCTTCAGCCAATTTCCAGGTTGCTCCCACCGACCATAACGGTTTATACCGGTATTTCGAATCTGTTCCGAAGAAATTGGTCAAATCCAACCGTACACTTCCGCTAACCAGATAACGGCTGTCGAATTCGTAAGAACCGTTTCCATACCAGGAAACAAAACGGTTATCCCGCAAATTATACGCCCCGTTTTTTAAAGAATAAACCGTAGTCGAGCCGAACAACATATCCGCCTTATTCAAACCTGAATTCCAATCTTTTATATTTACCGGGATGAAAGATCCTGCCGTCGGATTATATCCCAAACGGGTCGCATACTGATTATTACTATAAGTACTTTTGCGTACTTCATTTCCGGCAAGGAAGGTCACCCGGTGCCTGTCATTCAGAAACGAACGGTTAAAGTTGATCTGAGTCCGGAGTGTCCAGCTTTCATTGATGTTACGCCATTCATCGATCATTGCTCCGTCCGGAAAATAATGACTGGCGTTGTTTGTCTTGGAGGTTGCATCATTGTATTGAATCCTGATACGATAAGCATCCCGGTCATAAGTCGTTTTCTCCACTTTATTTCCTCTGGTCCAAATCCCTCCGGTCTCGATATTCAATCCATCGATAATATATATCTTTAAGGTTCCTCCCAAACGAGTCTGAATATCTTCCGTATCGGTCGTCTCCTTACCCACATCCTCAATCGGATTATAGCTCCAGTCCTTCATATTAGCGATTTTCTCATAATTGGCAATTTTATAAGTACTGGTCGAAAATACCGTCGTCGGTTTGCCCGTCTCCGGATCGACCAGATTATCATAAGGCTGTATCAACGAAGTATTGGTATAACCCAACAAATCGCTCCAACCTCTTACCGGATGTTCATCTTTAGTATATACGACATTAGCCATTAATCCCAACGAAATGTATTTGGACGGTTTCCAGTCGTTCTTCAAATCGAAAATCAGACGGGAATTGTCGGAATGAATCATATTTCCCCGATTATACATATAATTGACAGCTGCATTAAACCGGTTTTTCTCCGTACCGCCATTGATGGCTATATTATGCTGATGGCTGAGCTGATTGCGGTAAAAGTATTTCTCCGCCTGCTTCAAACCGTTTATATTCCGCAATTTATCGATTTCAGCCAAAGCTTCTGCCTCAGTCATATTTCCTTCCCGTGCCTGCATCATCAGCCAGGTCACTTTACTCATATTGCTAACGGATTGCGTACTGGGACGGTTCGGATTCTGGTAATACAAATCTAATTCCGCATCGATATAATCCGAAGTCGACGCCCGGTTCAATTTAGATAATTGAGGCTTTAAAATCGTACTTACAATTCCTTTATAAGATACGTTAAAACGATCGGCAGCCCCACGGGTAGTCGTTACTACAATCACACCATTAGCAGCTCTGGACCCATAGATAGAGGCAGCGACCCCATCTTTCAGCACTGTAATATTCTCAATATTCTCAGGATTAATCGATTCGAGCCCCCCCTCGATAGGATAACCGTCCAACACCACCAAAGGCTCGTTTTCCGCATTGAAAGTTGACACACCACGGATTTCTATTTTACCGTCTTTATCCAGTACAACTCCAGTGGCCTGTCCTTCCAGGACAGAACTCAGATTCGACTGTAATTTTGTCTCGATATTCCGGGGAGTTATCACTCCGAACGAACCGGTAGTCCGTTCTTTCGAGATAGTTTGGTAACCTGTAACAATCACCTCATCGAGACTTTCGGCAGCGCTTTCCAAGACCACTTTCAATTCCTGATTGTTTCCGATTTTTATTTCCTTCGTTTTCATGCCCACAAAAGAAAATTGCAAAATCAGGTTGGGCTCATCGTCCACTTTGATCTCAAACCGACCATTGATATCGGTCGCAACACCTGTCTGGGTACCTTTCACTATAACAGAAACTCCGGGAAGGGTAATTCCTTTTTCATCTTTGACAATTCCCCGGATCAGCCTTTTCTGTTGCATCAGAGTTTCCAGCACCTCCCGACTGTTTTCCCTGTCTTTGATTACCACAACATCCCGCAGGAAAGTGTAAGTAAGTTCCGTCCCCTCCAATATCTCATCCAATGCCTTCTCTAATTCCAGATCATGAATTTCGATCCGGCGGTTCCCGATATTTTTCAATTTCTCCTCATTATAAAAAAAACGGACACCGGTTTGTTGTTTTATTTTTTTAAATACCTGACGCAACTCTGCGTTCTCCATGATCAGGGAAACCTTTTTCAATTGTGCATTTGTTGCAGCAACTACCGAAAGATTCAACATCACAGTAAACAAAAGGCATAATTTCATAACCCGGAATAAAGGATTAAAATTAATGGGTACACTACGCCCATACACTTCGTTTTTTTTCATAACTTTGTTTTAGTTTTAGTGAATACTGAAATTAACTGCTCGGATGCGGATGAAGGTTGGCGCTGACATCCGCTCCTTTATTTTTTATTCTATCAAAACAGTCTTGCCTTTTATGCTAAACCGGACATTTCCACCGATTTCCATAAATTCCAGAAAATCGTTGATTGTCTTATAACGTTCCAGATCACCTGTAAAATGTAATTTTTTGACTTCTTCGCGTTTATAAAAAACGGCAATATCATACCACCTGGACAATACTTGCATGATTTCTTCCAGTGTTGCATTTTCAAAAACATATTTTCCGTCTTTCCAGCCGGTATATAAAATAACATCTACTTTCCGGGGCTGAAGACTTCCTCCTTCTTCATCCTTTATCTGAAAACCAGGTTCCAACATGATTTCCCGACCCGGTTGTCTCTCCGGTCGGTACACCACCTTTCCCTGCACCAATGTTGTAACGGTTTTTTGTTCTTCCCGGTAATCCCGAACGTTAAACCCCGTACCCAACACCTCAATCGCTCCCCTGGAAATGTGTACGATAAAAGGATGTTCGCTATCTTTCGCCACCTCAAAGTAGGCCTCTCCTTCTAAATAAACCTCCCGCCGTTCTGCGGTAAAACTAACCGGGAACCTTAGTTTTGAATCGGCATTGAGCCAAACTTTAGTTCCATCCGCTAAAACCAACTGATATTCCCCTCCTATCGGAATATCAATGGTATTGTATACCAATGCTGGTGTCTTTTGTTTTCCTTTATATTCCACGATGGCAGAATCCAAATTCAGGAGCGTTCCGTCTTCTCCGATCAGTTGCTGTTTTTTATCTCCTAAAACTATTTTCTCTCCGTTTGCCAGCGTAATCATCGCCTTGCTCCTGCCGGGTTCCACCACTTCATTTTTTACCGTCAGCGGGGGGACAGACCGTAGCTGTTCCCGATGACTCCAAACCAGTCCAATCCCCACAAACAACAAAACGGCTGCCGCTGCGGTAAGACCGATACGCCCAAACCTCCACCACCTTTTCCTGTTTTTGTATTGCAGGAATTTACGATACGCTATTGCAGAATCGAACTCCTCTTTCTGACGTAAACGTGATAACCAACGTTTGCGATCCGGAAAAGGAAATTCCCGTTCTTCTATTAAGTTTTGAAGACGGATTTTCTCACTTCCCTTCAATTGTCCGGTAATTTCTTTACACCATAAATCAGAAAGTTCTTCCCTTATTTCGTCATCTTTGTTCATATAACGATTATTTATATAAATAATCCACAAAAAGACAAAACGGGTACCTTTATTAACTGAATTTTTTTCGAAAATCGGATAAATTTATTTAAAAAGTCAATCTTTGGGGTGGAATAAAAGACAGAATAAAATGAAAATGTCGGGTGACAGAATTTTCCGGATATACTGATAAGCTTCTTTTTTATGTTTTTTGACCGTATTGACACTGATTCCCAGAATTTCACCGATTTCTTCCACCGTTTTTTCTTCTAAACAAAGCAGCATCACCTCCCGTCGTTTCTCCGGCATCCGGGCAATCACGCCCCGCAATTTACGGACGACCTCTTCCTCGATCACCGCCCCGAAATCTCCGGCGCTCTCCTCTTCCTGCCCGCATTGGGTCAAACACAGTTCTTTTATATTGCGGTCACGTAAAACTTTCAGACAATTATGATATACCGCCCGATAAAGGTATCCGCGGAAAGAAGGCATATCTTCGAAATAAGTATCCGCTTCCCACAACCGGACAATGATCCCCTGCACCACATCCATAGCATATTCCCTGTCTTTCAGAATTTTCAAAGCATAACAACAAAGCGGAGAATAATACTCCGCATATAAATATTGCCATGCCTTTTCCTGCTTGGTATTGATACCGTATAAGAAATTCTCCGGTTCTTCCGCCATATCGAAAACATCTATGATGGACAAATATAGTGAAAGGCGAGAGCAAAAACAACAAACTGGTTGGATTGATTTTGCCGAACCGCATCTTATATTATACAAATATAGCAATTATAACCCATTCCCCGATTTTATCAATAAAAAAATCAAAGAAAACTATACTGACAAAACAACCGCCCAACCGCAAATGTTGCGATTGAGCGGTCATACAGACAGAGTTATCGATCCCTGTTGCCTGAAAAATCACGGTTTTCTCTTTTCCCACTTATGCCTCAACCAGGCAACCGCCATACTGCCGGCGACACCGCCGAGAATACTCACTACTCCGGCCCAGAAATCTTCCGCAAAATTCCCTATCCAGGAATTCAGGCCCAGAGTAATACCCGTTCCTAAAATAAAATAGCAGATCGCCATACTTTACGCTTGGGTTGAAACCGGCAGAAAGATACTGTCCGAAACCATCCGTTCATTCCCGGACATGACAAAGCAATACACATTAACCTTGGCCGCATTCCATCCGTCAGGTAAAGGGACTTCCGTTTCCCCGGCGATACCCCTGTTTTTCAATGCCACCAGACGCACCCGTTGCAGTGCCGTTTCCAACAATACGCCGTACACTTTATCGTCCAACGCGGCAAACCCTTCTTCGGCCTCCTCCGCCGTCTGGACGAAACGATACACCACCGGATCCTCCTCACAGGTCACTTCCACCCGGGGCGTATACAGTAAACCTGAGGCCAATTGCAGAGTTTCGAAATCAATGCTCCCGGTCATGTCCTCATCCACCGTCACCTGTTTCATATTGGCCGCCATAAAAGCGTTGTAAGCCGTTCCCTTACCCACTCCTGCAAAGCCTTTACGGATGACCGGCAGGATACGGCGGGCAAATCTACCGAGGAGCCTTACCCTCATCCGCTGCATCAATACCTCCGGCGTCGGATTGTCTTTCCGCCCGAACACTTTCGCCCGTACGATATTTTTTCCTTTTGCATAAACGATAGTCAGGTTACCGACTGATTTTCTCGCTTTTCCAAGTAAATAAGAATTAAATTCTGCCATGATTTTTAAATTTAAAATTAACATAATGAATCACTTGCACATAAATCCGTGCAATTCAGGACCGGGGTCCTGTTTCCGGTCGGTGATATCCGAATGTCCTACGACGTAACGGATGGGATAATGTTGTTTCAGTAACCGGCATATTTCCCGGAGCAACCTTTTCTGCCGTTCTGTATAACGATGCCAGAAAGTCGCCACTTCACCCGTATCGTCGACATAAACATCCGCCGGAGCGACTTCCACGCCGCACTCCGCCACGAAACGTCCCTCCTGCAACTGTAAACGCCCCAGATTGTCCAACTCGATGCCGATAGAATAACGGTTCAGATTCGCCCGCCCGCCATAACAGCTCCGCCCGGCGTGCCAGGCCTCCGTATCGAAAGGCACCAGCTGGAACAATTCGCCCTGCCGGCCAATGACCAAATGCGCCGAGGCTTTCACTTCTTCTTTTGCCAGGAACTCGGCTGCCGTGCGTGCACTTGTCCCGGCCGTGTAGTGTACCACAATCATATCGGAACCTGACAGCTTCCGGCTGTTTTTCCGGCAAACCAGATGCTGCACGCCACCATCCACCAAACGATGTTTCAAGATTTCCATAATTATCAATAATTTAGGGTTTGTAAAGTTTCTAAAGTTCATCAGGTTACAAAGTACAAGGGTGTCCTTCGGACAGGCTTTTATCCATCGGCTGTGCAAACAGCAGTCAACAAGTGCCCCGCAGGGGTCCAAAACTTTATAAACTTTACAACTTTATAAACTTTATGAACTGTTCTTCACTTACTTTCTCATCCGGAAACGTCCGACGATATATCCGCCCAACCCGATTTCCAGCAAATCCCAGAACCGGGAGGTATCGGCCAACACCGGCAAGTCGGTAAACATCCCCGCCAATATCACCACCGCAAAAGCAAGCATCAGCACCGGACGCCACGACCGCTGTAACCAGTTACCCCGGGCTTCCTCCCCGACGACACGGGCCTGCATTTCCACCCTCTGGCATTCATTCTCCAACAAGGCGGTTTCCAGTTCCTGTTTCAAACGTTTCTTTTCTGCCGAAGAGAGGGAAAGGCGTTCCACCACGCTCGCCACCGTTTCTAAAATCCCTTTCATGATGATTACAATTTTATCGTTAGACTTCTGGTACTTTCTGTCCCCCGTTTCCGGGAACACATACATAGGCGGAAGCAGAAAACGCCCCGCCATCGGGCGAACGGAAAAAACAATACAGATGGGCCTGGTGAAAATTCTCCTGTTCCAGGTCAATCACCGCTTTTCGGTCGCCCCGGCATGCCTGTACCCCTTTTAACCACACCGGCGAGTACATCCGCTGGTCGAAAAGAGCCACTACCTGCAACCGATCTGCGGCCGTCCGGCCATCAGCCTCTAAGCTATTGTTCCAAGCCAGCGTCACCGTCCGATCCGACCGTCCGGTCATCCGCAAGTCATTCATCCGGGGCAGGTTGCCGCAGGTCATGCTTAAAGCGGAAGGCGTGCTAAGCGTACGGTCATTGAAAGCATGGATATTCCGTTTCAGGAAAAGGTTATAGCCGTTTACCAGCGTATCCCGGGCAGCAACCTGCCAGACAGCCTTCAAAGGGGTATCTTTCAGACGCCGGTAAAACTGTACGGAAACTATCAGACGCTTGCGGACAGCCTGTTGTGCCGGCGTTTCAGGATTACGAACCATCAGTGGGACCGAACGTATCCGGGTCACCCCTTTTACTTGGTAAAAAATCAAGTTGCCTAAACGGCCTTGCAACAAATTTTCTGTCTTTGCCATCATTCAGAGCATTTAAAAGGTGAATACTAAAGATTCCGGCCGAAATCAAATGTCGGAAGCAAAAATATCCTCGCTCCGGGAACAGAACAATTTCAATTTACAGACTGCGGATTTTCTTCACGACCCCCTTTATATTCTTCATAGAATGAAAAGATACATTTCAACGTGTAGTTTCTTGAAATATGTTTACTTAATTTAACATTTAATAAATTATACATTATCTTGTTATGATAATTTCCTGCTACAAGTTTACAATCAAAAATGATAATTCCTATCCATGTTTTACTTTGTTTTCCTTTCACGCGGGGAATTCCCCGCGTGAAAGGAAAATCTTCCGTTTCAAAACATCACCCGTGCAAATTTTTTCTTGTTGTCCTTATAGGCTTGCGCCGGCACTTGACAACAAACGGCCAGGTGTGGTCTTTTCTTGTTGTATATATCAATGACCCTTTCGACGTTTCGCCTGGCGTCATTGATATCCTTCAAGGGAATATCGTTCAGCCATTCCCTCTTTAAAATACCGTTAACCCTCTCGGCGATGGCATTGTCATAGGGAGACCCGTCCTGGGTCACACTGACTCTTATCCCATGTAATTTCAATATCCCGGTATATAATGCCGAACAATATTGACCGCCCCGGTCCGAGTGGTGGATCAAGTCCTTGAAAGAAACAGCTCCCCCGGTTTCCAAAGCGCGGTACAAGGCTTTTACCGGACCGGCGGAATCAAGTGTCGGATGGACTTCCCACCCCATGATCCGTCTCGAGTAAGCGTCCGTCACCAAGGAAAGGTAAACGAACCCTTTCCCCGTTACCAGGTAAGTGATGTCGCTAACCCATACCTGGTTCGCACGTTCCACGCGGTAACCTTTCACCAGGTTCGGGTACTGGTGGCGCCAAGCGCGCGAATCGGTAGTGACGACACGGTACTTCTTCATCTTTACCAGCAAGTCGTGACGGTGGAGCAAACGAAAAAGCCAATCCCTGCCTACCGGCAAACCGTTATCATTTAACATCCTCCAAAGCTTATACACACCAAGGCGGGGCAAATCGCGACGGAGCTCTTCCACGATGGAAAGAACGTAACGCTCACGTTCTTCCTTGTCATTACACGAGCGGAGACTTTTGTAATAAGCCTGCTTGCTGTAGCCTAAAGAGGTACACAGGTATTCCGTCATCGCTTTCCCCGACCGGGCTTTTTGTCGTTCAACAATCCCGCTGACAGCATCTCCTCGTAGTTTTTTTTTACATCAAAGTGAAGACGCTCTTTTGCCAACTCAAGCATTAACTCGTAAGCTTCTACCAGTACCTTCTGTTTTTCCACCTCTGCGCGTAAATGTTCTAACTCCTGACGTTCCTTGTCTGTCATAGATAATAAAGTTTTGGGATCATGGAACGGTAAAGATAAGCGTTTATAGCTTTCTTCCGACATGACACGGGGTTTATATTTCTTTAACCAATTCCCAAAAGTTGAAGAACTGACCCCATACTTCGTTAGAACTTCCGCGTAATCAAGTTCATTGATCAATCGATCTCGAACTGCAGATAATCTTACCCGAACTGGATAATGATTACGTTTGATGATTTTTAAGGATTCTGACATAGGTTTACTTAGATTTACAGTAAACTTTTCTCAGGATAATACAAACCCTTTTCATAAGGTTATAACCCCCTATCGCCCTTCTATCTCCCTTCCATTACCCTTTCATCGCCATTCTAAAAGGACAAGGCAAGGCTAAGGAATAGGTCCTGTAACGTCCGATAAATAGTTAAACCCTAGTATTACGGTAGTAAATCTTTGGTATTAGTATGTATTCAAGAATAGACCAATCCTTCAACAAGCGTTATATGGTTTAAGAATTAGGACAAATATACGTTACCTGAATTAATAGATTCATTCTTTTCCCATGACCACCAACCCTTCCAGTTCTGTAAATCCGTTCTTACGGTAAAAATCATATGACGGATAAAAATGCTCGGTATTGAGCAGCAATCCTTTCATGCCCAAATCCTTTACACGCCGTTCTATTTCGGCAAGAAAACGGCTGCCTATTCCCTGATGTTGGCAATCCGGGGCGACACATAACTGGTCAATATAATATTCCACACCCTTCAACCATGGTTTCCGCATTCCAATGCAAAGAGCGACCAAGCGCTCTTCTTCCAAGCAGACAAAACCGAGGCAACTGTCCAATGCAAGGAAATTTACGAAATATTGTTTCACCTCCTCATCCGTTTCATAGCGTTCGTTCCAAGGCTCACGAGAGAAGGTTTCGATGAATAGGTGGCTGCTCGCTTCAATGTGCCGATGGTTTAAAGTCTGTATTTCCATTTTGATTCATGCGTTAATATAAGTATTTATAGTACATTC
>OBAF01000831.1_pt1 | contig 22454 bp, 22 predicted proteins | sample 1517851 | NCBI WGS metagenome assembly OBAF01 (sample SAMN04571706, study PRJEB22368) | human gut metagenome | biome: human gut; material: stool | host: Homo sapiens | place: Luxembourg | collected 2012-10-19 | reverse complement strand
CCAGCCGGTCCAGCCGCCCTCGGCAACTGCGTTTTTGTCGTAAATGCTTTTCTCTGTTTCGATAAGGATGTCTGCGAGTTGAGAGTAGGCGGCAGCCCAGGCATCTAATAATTCGTCCGTAGCTGCCTCCCCCAGTACTTCCTTGATAGAAGCAATGAGGTGCTTGCCGACGATAGGGTAGTGTTCTGCGCGGATGCCGACGGAAACGTGCTTGTTGGCGATATGTGCGACGGCACCTAAAAGCGGCTGAAGGTTTTCAATGTTTTCGGCATAAGCTAGGACAGCCCCAGCTAAAGCTTGCTGCTGAAAGCCGGCGCGCTGATGACCCATGTTGAAAACCTGTCTCAGCTCAGGATTATGAGAAAGCATTCTCTTGTAGAAGTGGGATGTCAGTGCAACTCCGTGTTCGCGGAGTACAGGAACTGTAGCCTTAACGAGCTCGATTTGTTTTTTGGTAAGCATTTAATTCACCTCTGTAGGATTCTGCGCTGATTCTAAAGGTAAACCCTTAGAGATTTCTGCAAGGATTTGTTGGGATCTGTAAGAAAACATCTCTGCTTTTCGCTTTTATAAATAGGAGAAAGAAAGATTAATCAATTGAAATTGATTCAAACTTTGCTAAGCAAATACGATTTTGAGAGTTGTAAAACAGTGCGAATTTGAGAGTAAGAAAATCAAAAAAAAATAAAAGTAAAAATCTTTTGTTTTTTCACAGCAAATTCGCTGAATCTTTTTTGGGAGGGGTATGCCGCGGAGCGGAGCGAAGCGGCATATCCCTCCCAAAAAAATGAACTTGCTAAGTTTCTTCGCTTACCTCTTCAGCCGCCTGTAGTATTTCTTCCTTAAGTTCTAGAGCCTTCTTCGCCTTTGCCAAGCGCTTAGCGATCCACACAGCCCGTCGGTCAAGCTCCCTTCGTCCTATTTCGTCTAATCGATGGTCAATAGTTTTTGAGGTCTCTTTATACGGTTCGTATGTTTTAAGCTGGTCTCGGGTCGTCGCTTTAAAAGGGAGAAGTTTCTCAGCGTAAATTACTTCAAGCTCCCCGGTGTCATACTCCACAATCTTGACTTCTTTTCCTCGTAGGCTCTGCTTTTAGCCCGCTTGTATCTGGAGTACTAAATTTTTGTATGAACACGTTAGTTGCTTAGATAAAATTCTTGTCTCCCAAGGACTGCAGATCCTCCTAATGTCCTCTGGACCAATCCCCTTCGAAAGAGGCACGTGGGCGTCTTCCTTGTTAAGCGGTTCAACAGCAAACTCCTCGTTAAATTCATTGATAAATTCTTCAATATGATTGTTGGCCGTTGTAATATCTCCCACGCCTCTTAGCTTGAATTCTTTTGGCCATCTTCCTTGAAGAGTCTGATTTAAACGCTCCACACGACCTTTTGCCTGAGGTGTCAGAGCGAGAATGGATTCAATTCCTAAGAGGCCGCAAACCCTTTGAAATTGGGTCCCGTCTCCTTCGTTGTCTTCAGCATTTACAGGCGCGAAGATGCTGTGTCTATCGCTGTAGAAGGCGAGCGGAATGCCGTAGCGAAGCACATGTTCCTTGATTAACCTGAGATACCCTGCCGCAGTTTCAGTCGGGAAAAATCCGGCTGCTGTGATTTTGCCGCTTGCATCGTCAATAAAGGCCAGTAAACAGCAAGCTTCTTTCGTATTGCCAAACCAATGGTGAGGACTTCCATCGATTTGAATCAGCTCGCCAAAGCGGTTCCTGCGACGTCTGAGGGGATGTGCTTCCTCAAGAAGTACATTCCTCGTGACCGGGTCTTGGGCTTTAACGATGCGCCTGATGAATTCCTCAGAAACATCGATTCCTTCATCACGAAGCAGATATTTGCAAATTAAAGCGGGTTGGAAATCACAGTACTTCGTGGAAATAAGGTCTACGATTCGTGATCTCCGAGATTCTTCCATGCGATTGTGAGGCCTCTTTCCGGTATTACCGTGCTTTAGGGCTTCAACACCGCCTTCGCCCAGCTTTTTAAGATACCGGAAAAATGTAGCAGGGGAAACTCTGAGAATCTGGCAGGCCGCGGCTTGAGTAATTAGGCGAAGTTCATATTGCCTGAGCACATCGGCTTTTTGTTGAGGGGAAAACTCCTTAGGAACTGATTTTTTTTGACCATGTTTCTCCTTCATAAATCGACGAGTGTACCCAAAATTGCGTTGGCGATCGGTCTCAAATTTGCGTTGGTTTGGACTATCAAAATCTCGTTGGAAATAGATCTCACTGTTGAGTAGCTAACTGCTCTCAAAGTCGTGTTGGAAAATGCTCTCAAAGTCGCGTTTGCTTAACAGAAATTGATTCAAACTTTTCCTCTGCCGTGATCTCAGGTACAATTCCGTCTCCTGCGGGTGTGGCGAAATTGGTAGACGCGCTAGATTTAGGTTCTAGTGTCATCGACGTGACGGTTCGAGTCCGTCCACCCGCACCAAAACCTCTTAAATCCTCTTAGCGTTTGCTGCGCATCTTCTTTTTCCCAAAAAACCAACGGCTGCATGTCAGGAGTCTTTTCCTTAAACATGATTTTTCTAGTTGGCACAGAACAGAAGGCCTCTCGAAGTGTAGGCGGAGTCCCTCAGCGCCGAATCAGCTCGTGATTCAAAGACAATAACGAGACATCAAGAAGTGGTCTCAGCCACGAACTTTATCCTAATTAACCACCTTAGTTGAAAAAAATACTATTAATAATTTTTGATTTATCCAGGTTTCTACTTAGAATCGATTGAATCTTATGTATTAACAACGAGAGGAAAAATGAGGAAAGTTGGCGTTATCGGGCTAGGCCATGTTGGTTCAACTGTTGCGTATACCCTAGTCACCAAAGGCATCGCTGATGAATTGGTGCTAATCGATACAAACGAAGCCAAATGTACCGCAGAGTATTACGATCTTTTGGATTCTTTGGGAAGGCTCGAGACCTATACAAAGCTTTCAATGAACGACTACCGGTCTCTTAAGGATGCAGACGTGGTAATCACCGCGTTTGGAGATATTAAAGCTTTGGCTGACGGCGGAAATCGATTTTTGGAATACTCATTTAACTGTCAACAGGCGAAGCAGGTGGGAACGGCTTTGAAAGAAGCCGGTTTCCACGGCGTGCTGATCAATATTTCGAATCCTTGCGACGTTATTACAGGTTTGCTTCAGCACTACACGGGTTTGAGCCGCCAGCAGGTTTTCGGAACCGGAACCTTCTTGGATACCGCTCGTATGCAGCGAGCTGTCAGCATGTCTTTAGACCAAAACCCGCACAACATTGCCGGTTATGTTTTGGGTGAACACGGAGAATCTCAGTTTGCCGCTTGGTCGACAATTACCGTTCAGGGTGAGCCGATCACTGAAATCGCCAAAGACCAGCATCTTGAATTGTCCGAATTAGATAAGGCAGCAAGAGGAGGCGGCTGGCTTGTCTTTAACGGTAAGAAATACACTTGCTACGCGATTGCCACCTGCGCAGCCAAACTTTTGCAAGCAGTTTTCTCAGATGCCAAGCTTGCCTGTCCTGCCTCGGTTTATTTGGAAGACTACGGCTGTTATGTCGGATATCCGGCAGTCATCGGTAAGAATGGAGTGGAATACGTCCATCGTCTGGAACTGACAGAGGAAGAAAAAAAACTTCTTGATAAATCTGCTCTAATGATCGCGCAGAAGACAAAAGAAGGCCTTCTCTAAAACATGGAAAGGGCCTCCGAACGGAGGCCCGAATTCTGCAATCTAGCCTAGCGCTTAGTACGTCATTTTCGCTTCAAGCTTGCCGGCTTCTTCAATCCATTTGGTGACTTCCTTCTCGGATGGATCACGCTGCGCAAGATTTTTTACTTTGTTTATTTCGACCATTTTTGCAGTTAAATTGGCCGGAACTCTGTGTCTTAACTCTTTAACCGTATCAACACCGGCTGCTTCGAGCAATTCGGCATATTGAGGTCCGATACCGCTGATTCTGAATAAGTCAGCATGGTTGGCCCATTTAAGAATGAGCTTTCCGGATATCCCTGTTTTATCCGCAACTTTTTTGCGGGCTCCCGGTGTCAGGCAAGCCTCAAGCAACTCATCCGGAGTTTTAATACCAATTGCAATTAACTTCGGAGCGTATGCTTCCCCAATTCCTTGAATATCAATGATTTTGTATGCCATAAATCCTCCCAAATTCTCTGTCTTCTTAAGGATAACTTTATTCTCGTGCTCTGAGATTAAAGGCAACTCAAACTAAGCCTGACTTTTGCAGGACGTGCTTTTATTGTTTCTTCATTGTTTTTGCTTCACTTAGATTCTTTTTGCCGTTTTCATCCGTTTTTTCCGGAATCTCTTCCGCTGCTTCTGCCGCAGCGGTTGTTACCGTATGAAAAACGGAAACGATGTTGTTAACGTATACAGTGAACATAGGAATGATCAAAAGTCCAAGCACGCCTACGATTACAGAAAGAATTTTGCCCCCGGTTGTGACCGCCTCTATATTGCATCCGATAGTGATTGCTTCCATTACCGCCCACCATAAAGCATCCCAATAAGTTCTTACGTCCGGGTTTACGTTAGTTTCGCAAACATAAAAACCTAGACTTCCGAGGTAAAGTCCGGAAAACAAAATGATGACGTAAGTTAAAAACATCTTTGAAGATGTCTGTACGGCGAACCAACTTACGACAATCGCTAATGCATAGCAGCTCCGTATCAAAGGCATGAAGCTCACAAAATAGCCAATGTCTCTCGGAAGGGTTATGCCGAGCTTAGGAAGGATTGTTCCATACGGAATACATGCAATGAAAAGAAGAAAATAGGTAATGATGTAACGAGTCTTTCTCTTGGAGTAAATGAATTCAAGAGCCAGATCCGCCATGAAAAAGATACATACCCAAAACTGCAGTTTCATTGCAAACTGGCTTTGGTAAAACGGGTTGTTGTAGACAAAAGTGTCGTAGGAAATGCATCCGACTAAGGCTAAGGAGCAAAGTAAAACGATTAAACGAAGAATTCCCTGAATGCCTTGCTCTTTAATTCTTTCCCATGTGCTTTTGCTCAAAACCGACCTCTCATCCTTTTTCTCCGGATCGTTGTGTCATTATTAAACAATCGGGGCGCTCAACAATGTTTAAGCGCCCCGTATCAGGAAATAAATTTCTTTTAAGTCGAGGAGGTGTTATTCCGATTTTTTCTGCGTTTTAAGGAAGTTTTCCAGCCAAAAAGCACCTACGATGGTTTTAACATCGGTGATTTCTCCGCTCAGGCACTGCCTGAGGACTTCGGGGAAAGGCAATGTAATGACATCAAGAACTTCCCCTGCGTCTAAATTTTGTCCAACATATTTCAGATCACTCGCGTAGAACACCGTAATTTCCTCATCGGAATAACCGATGGCGTTATTGAACCGCCCGAGTTTTTTCCAAAATTGAGCTTCGTAGCCGGTCTCTTCAATTAGTTCGCGTTTTGCACAGTTATAAGGTGATTCTCCGGGATTCAGCTTCCCTGCAGGAAACTCAAGAAAGTTCCTGCGTAAAGGATGTCTGTACTGACGTTCAAGGATGACAGATCCGTCTTCCAACATGGGGATGATCATTGAGGCGCCGGGATGATGGAGGTATTCACGCGTCGTGACGACTCCGTCAGGCGTTTTGACCGTATCTCTGTGTAATTGTAGAAAAGAGCCCTTATAGGCAATTCCGCTTTCTAAAAGTTTTTCAGCCAAGGGGTCTTTTCCCGGATCTTTCTGCTGCATGTTAGTGCCTCTTTTTATTGGAAGGTTCTTTTCGGAGCCTGTTGTCGTGTTCCATGTGCTCATTTTAGCCACCAAGAGTTCACTTGTCTTTTAGGATTTGCTCGTTGCTTGGCTTAAAGGTCTAAAATCAAAATATTGGCTAATGATCATATTTATCGTCACGTAAACCCTAAAGATGCGTGACGCTGGGTTGATCTTCAAGATCTTGGGAGAAACGATATGGTTCTGCGCACAACTCAAAAGTTTGTTAATTGGGTGAGCTGCTTGTATTTCTTGGGCGCTCTCGCAATGTTTATTTTCCTTTGGGCTTATATCCCCGTCCTTCACCTTATTTGGACGAACCTTTTGGATTTCGCATTTAACATTATGTATGTCGTTATCGGCGCACTTTTGTGGCCGGGTACACTGTTAGCAATCCTTGTCTGCGGTTTCTAACTTAGTCCAACGACATATCTCAATTCAAAACTCACGAGTCGGCCGCTCGTGAGTTTTATCATATCTAGAGCCGAAGTGTCCCCCTTCAGATGCCTTGCCGGCGACGATATTTCTCTGTTCAAGACCGATCTTTTAGCGAACGCTATTTCATGAAAGATCTCGACCACCTCAAACTGCCTCGTGCCGGTGAAACCTCTAGCCGTTTTACGAAAGAGCAGGCTCTCGCGGCACAAAAGTTTCATCAAACGCTTCCCGGATATTCCGTTACTCGTTTGGTTGAACTCCCTGCCTTAGCCAAAGAACTCGGCGTCAAAGACATTTTTGTTAAAGACGAAGCCTCGCGTTTTGGATTGAATTCATTTAAGGGACTCGGCGGAAGCTATTGTTTGTTCCATCTGCTTTCAGAAAAGTACGGATGGTCAGGTAAAGTTGAAAGCTTCGCACAGCTCAAAGATCAGATCGCGTCGCTGGAAGAAAAACCTAAGATCATCTCCGCGACTGACGGTAATCACGGCCGAGGCTTAGCCTGGATTTGTCATTTGCTCGGACTTAGGTGCGAGATTCTCATGCCGGCCGGCAGCAGTGAGGAGCGTCAGGAGCCGATTGCCGGCGCACAGACGGCAACTATGATGAAACCGTCCATGAAGCAGAAAGGTTTGCTTTGGAAGACGATTGGCTGCTCGTTCAGGACACAGCGCTTCCGGGATTTGAGAAAGTAGCTCAGTTCATTATGCATGGTTACCTCACGATGGCCCTGGAGACGGTGGAGCAACTAAAAGGCAAATGTCCGACGCATATCTTTTTGCAAGCGGGCGTTGGCTCCATGGCTGGCGCTATGTGCGGATTCTTTGCCTCTCTTTACGGGCCTGATGTTCCGGTGATTTCCATTGTCGAGCCGAAAACCGCTGACTGCGTCTATCGTACAGCTGAAAAGGACGACGGCAAACTTCACAATGCTGCAGGCAGTCTGGAAACCATCATGGCAGGCCTTTCCTGCGGAGAGCCTTGCAGCGTCGGCTGGAAAGAAATTCGGGCTGCGGCTTCCGCATTGAGGAATCCGTTGCTGCAGATGGAGTCCGCGTTCTTTCTTCTCCTTTGGAGAACGATCCTCGAGTGCTTTCAGGAGAGAGCGGAGCGGCTGGTTTCGGTACAGCGTTTGAGCTCTTGTTCCACAAAGCACAATACCAGGAAGAAATTAGCTCTTTAGGTTTGAACAGTGAATCTGTCCTTCTGTTTTTCAATACGGAAGGTGTTACCGACAGAAAGAATTTCCTGAAGATCGTTTGGGAAGGTGCGTTTGCCGAGAAAGTTTAAACGCCAAGTCTTTTAGGAGTATTCTCCGACAACACAATATTGCATAAATAGAAAAAGGTTTTAGTTTTTCAAAAGGCTCCGTTTGTGAGTCTTTTCTTTTCCTAAGGTAATTAGAAAGACATGAGCGATTCGTCGTTTAGCAAGGGCATCGGGTTAGCCATCGCCGCATCCGTGTTTTGGGGCTCGATGGGCGTTTGTGCACAGTATCTTCTCCAGCAGTGTTCATTTACGCCGCTGGATTTGGTATCCATGCGTTTGGTATTGGCTGGTCTGATCCTGCTGATTATGGAACGGTTGGTATTCGGCAGAAATATTATTTCGCCGCTGAAAGACATCCGTACTACGGTCGGGATTTTAGTTGCCGGTCTTTTGATTCTTGTTTCTCAGCTCACGTTCATGCTTGCGGTCGCCGCATCTAATGCGGGAACGGCCGCCATTGTGCTTACGCTTGTGCCGCTGATTTGCGCCTTCTGGCTCTCTATCACCGAGAAGCGTCCTTTGACAATGCGTGAAGGGATCTGTTTTGTCCTTGCGGCTTCCGGGGTTTTCTTGATCGTGACCAAAGGAAACTTCAGTACGCTGGACTTGTCTTTTGCGGGCGTGCTTTGGGGTTTTGTATCGGCAATATTTTCTGCCGCTTACTCCATTCAGCCGAGAAAACTCATCATGAAAGTCGGCGTTGGCCCAGTTGTCGGCTTCGGAATGCTCTTCGGTGGTCTTGTTGCCTCTGTGATGAACCCACCCTGGACGATGAACGTTCAATGGACGGTCTTGTCTGTTTCGGCTTTCACTTATGTTGTTCTTGTTGGAACGGTTGCCGCTTTCTGGTGCTACTTGTCCAGTCTTAAGTATGTTTCTGCTGTTATCGTCGGTTTGATGGTTTGTTTTGAACCGTTAAGCGCCTATTTGCTTTCCGTCTTTGCCTTTGATCTGAGAATCGGTATGTGGGAGGGCGCCGGCATCTGCCTTGTGCTGCTGAATGTCCTTGTTTTGTCTCTTCCGAAGAAAAGCTCCGAAGCGATAAAACCATAGAAACAAAAATCCCGGTGCAAAGCCGGGATTCTTATTAGGGGTCTTTAATCGAGATGCGGACCGAATTTTTCTAATCGCTTACATTCTTCATTGGTAGCAGAGAATTTTTTGAAGTTCTCTATAAATTTTGCTGCCAATGCTTCTGCGCGCCTGTCCCATTCACTCGGATCCTTATAGGTGTTGCGAGGATTCAAAATCTCCGCATGCGCACCTTCAGCGTTAATAGGAATCTCCAAGTCGAAATAAGGAATCTTCTTTGTCGCGCCTTTGAGGATGCTTCCTGAGAGGATGTCATCGATGATGGCTCGCGTGTCTTTAATCGAAATACGTTTTCCCGTTCCGTTCCATCCGGTATTGACTAAATAGACACGGGCACCGTTAGTGCGGGCTTTCCTTGCCAGTTCTTTGGCATATTTAAAAGGATGCAGAGAGAGGAAGGCAGCCCCAAAACAGGCAGAGAAGGTCGGTTGAGGCTCCGTAATGCCGCGTTCTGTTCCGGCCAACTTGCTGGTGTAACCGGAGAGGAAATAATACATTGCCTGATCAGGAGAGAGTATAGAAACTGGAGGCAAGACTCCGTAGGCATCAGCAGAAAGGAAAATAATTTCCTTGGCGGCCGGTCCTTTGGAGATCGGTTTAACGATGTTTTCGATGTGATAGATCGGATAAGAAACACGAGTGTTTTCAGTAGCTGACGTGTCACTGAAATCTACTTTTCCAGCTTCATTTACGATGACGTTTTCCAGAAGGGCGTCTTTTCGAATGGCGTTGTAAATATCCGGTTCGCTGTCTTTATCCAAATTGATGACTTTGGCATAACAGCCGCCTTCGTAATTGAAAACGCCTTCATCATCCCAGCCGTGTTCGTCGTCGCCGATTAAGAGACGTTTAGGATCGGTTGAGAGCGTTGTTTTGCCGGTACCGGAAAGACCGAAGAAGATGGCAGTGTTTTTGCCTTCTAAGTCGGTATTGGCCGAGCAGTGCATCGAAGCGATATGACGAAGAGGGTTGAGATAGTTCATGACCGAGAACATGCCTTTCTTCATTTCTCCGCCGTACCAGGTATTCAAAATGACCTGCATCTTTTCTTTGAGGTTAAAGACGATGGCAGTTTCGCTGTGCAGTCCGAGTTCTTTGAAGTTTTCAACTTTGGCTTTGCTGGCGGTTAAAACGATAAAATCGGGTTCTCCGAAGTCTTTGAGTTCTTCAGGGGTCGGACGAATAAACATATTCGTCACAAAGTGTGCCTGCCAAGCCACTTCCATAACGAAACGAACTTTCAGGCGCGTATTCTTATTGGCGCCGCAGAAAGCGTCAACGACGTAAAGACGGTCTTTATGAGAGAGTTCGTCAATGGCTTTGTCTTTTAGGATCTTCCAAGAGGCTTCTGAGAGCGGCTTGTTGTCGTTCTTATATTCCTCGCTGGTCCACCAGACGGTGTCTTTGCTGACATCGTCAACAACGAAAAACTTATCTTTGGGAGAGCGGCCGGTGTAGATGCCGGTCATGACGTTTATTGCACCGAGTTCGGTGACAACACCTTTTTCGTAGCCGACCAGTCCTTCTGCGGTTTCATCTTTGTGGAGTTGTTCATAGGAAGGGTTATGAACAACCTCTTTGACGTCAGTTATGCCGTACTTTGCTAAATCTAATGTCATGGTTGTAATTCCGCATGGAAAACGGCGCCGAAAGCATGCGTACATTCATCAGCGACGAATCCCACGAATAAAAGTTAGCGTTTTCAATTAAGTGAAAACGAATGGTGTAAATCTCCTCAATTCTACCGCCCAATCGCGAAAGTTGTAAGAAAGTATTAATACAGTATTAATCCGAATTATAGGACCGTGAAGAAAAAGAATTTTTGCTTAGTTCCTTTAGCCGGAATTTGATTCTTTATTTTTTACTCTCTAATAAAATAACCCGACATCATTTAGGTTAGGAAAGACAGATGGACAAGAAGTACGCAGCGCAAGAGGCCATTACGCATTCCATGATGGGAAGTCTCGGTTTAAAGCTCATAGAAGAAAAGGAGGGTTTTATTCGCGCTAGTATGCCTGTCAATGACAATACTTCTCAGCCCTTCGGAGTTCTGTGCGGAGGCGCTTCATTGGCGTTTGCGGAGATTATTGCCGGATATGGCTCTTATTTGTGCTGTCCGGAAGGATTCATTCCAGTCGGAAGCTCGGTTTCTGGAAACCATGTTAGTTCAGTGCGCAAGGCGCCGGATGTTTTGGTTTACGCGGAAGCCACGGCTTTACATCTCGGCCGCACGACGCATCTATGGAATGTTGATATAAAAACCGAAAACGGAAGGCTCGTCTCCACTGTCCGGGTGACGAATTTCATCGTCAAAGACAAGTCGGAAAGCTGGAAATAGGAAAAGAAAAAAAGGAGGAAGACCTAGGCCTTCCTTCCCAAAGGAGATTCTAAAGACCCCAAAGTGTCGGCAGGAATGTGCTTAGGCTCGGGAATAACACGATGACGGCTAAGGCAACCAGCGTTGCAATTAAGAGCGGAATGACCGGCGGCGTCATTTCTTCCATCGTCAAATCGGCGATTTGAGCGCCGACATAGAGGTTTACAGCCACGGGCGGTGTGACCTGTCCGACCGCTAAGTTCACAGTCATCATGACGCCGAACCAAACCGGATCCCAGCCGAAGTGATGAACAATCGGAAGCAGGAAGGGAAGCAGAACGTAGTAAATCGAGATTGCGTCCATAATCATTCCGGCTGCCAGCAAAATCACGTTGATAAGGAAGAGGAGCGCCCAAGGGTTATCAGACAGCGCAAGGAGCACCGCGGCGCCTCTTTCTACTAACCCGACGGTACTCGCAACCCAGGCAAATAATCCGGCGCAGGTCACCACAAACATAATGACGGCGGTTGCCTTAACGGATTCAAAAAGGACGTGAAGTAGTTTGTCCCAGGAGTTGAACGCCTTATAAATAAAGGTCCCGACAAACAAACCGTAAAAGATCGCGACAGCTGCAGCTTCGGTCGGCGTGAAGATTCCTCCGTAAATGCCGCCCAAGATGACGACCGGCGTCATGACGCCCCAGATCGCATCTTTAAATACGAGCCAAGTCGATTCCTGACGGGGCAGTCCGCGATAGCCTCTTTTCTTTGAGATGAGGTATACGGTTAACATTAAGAAACCGGCAACCAGCAGTCCGGGGACAATACCGGCGGCGAACAATGCCGGAACGGACGCAATGCCGCCGTAAACAATGAAAGCGATACTCGGCGGAATCACGATGGCTAGGCCCGAAGTCACGGAAACGTTGGCTGCGGCAAAGGCTTTGTCGTAGCCGTTCTTAACCATAGCCGGAATGAGGATTAAGCCGAGCGCAGCGACAGTCGCAGGGCCCGATCCGCTCACGGCGCCCCAGAAGGTGGCGACTGCTACGGTTGCAATGGCTAGACCGCCGGTTCGACAAGACGCACAATACGCGCGGCGATGCCGGCGCTTTCCATAATGAAGCCGGCCAAAATAAAGAAGGGAATAGCTAACAAAGGAACTTTAGCGACGCCGGCAAAGAAGTTGTAGGGCAGCATGTCGATGCCCATGTCAAAGAGCCAGCTGACGATGGCGGCAGAAAGTCCAAGACTGATGGCAATCGGAACTCTGCACACCAGCATGAAAATAAAAAGAATCAGCAGAACCAGTCCGGGATCGGACATCAGCGAATTAAGCATGATCTCCTCCTAGAAGTTCTGTTTCTGAATATCTTCAACAGTGCGCTGAAGAATTCGGACAATAATGAGCGCCGAGAAAAGCGGCGTGGCTATGGTGTAGAGCCAAACCGGAATATCCAGAGACTCAGAGGAAACGTTTAGTTCAATTTCGTCAATAACCTCAATCGCACCTAAGTAAGCCAGCATGACGAAGAAAGCCAGTGAGCAAATTACGCCGAAGAAGTAAAGCGTTTTGCGCAGCCATCCGTGGGTAATACTGTAAAGCAGATTCATCGTGAAGTTGCTGCTTTCTCGGAACGCAATCGAAGTGCCGAGCAGTACGATCCACACAAAGAAATTTACTGTCAGTTCCTCGGAAGCAGAAAATGACAGGTTTGTGCAGTAACGGATGATGATGTTGATGAAGGCAATGCAGGCCATGACTGCTAAGAGAAATGACCCAAGGAGCTCTTCAAATCGGGTGTTGAGGAAATGAAGCATAGTTGTTCTTCTTATATTTATTTGTGGTAAAGCCGGTGCGGCCGGAGCCGCACACGGCGTGTCGCTGAGTAATTCAAAAATTACTTGGCAGCCTGCATGTCTTCTTCGGCAGCTTTGACGACATTCGGGCCGATCTTCTGAGTCCAGTCAGCACGGACGCCGGCTGTGGCTTCATAGAAGCGTTTGATCATTTCAGGTGTGTACTCCGTCACGGTCATGCCGTTTTTCTTAAGTTCTTCCTTCGGATTGGTGATAGCAGGGAGCTTATTGATGCTCTTGAGGTATTCATAAGCCTGACCGTTGTCGTTGCTCAGACGGGAAAGGGCTTTGCCGTATTTTTCAGCTTCGGTAGCGCAGCTGAGAATAAGCTTCTGATCTTCCGGAGAGAATTCCTTCCAGACTTTCATGTTGGCAGTGAAGAACAACGGGTCGATCATGTAATGCCAATCGGTGGAGTACTTGTGCCACTGCCAAACTTTAGTCGGGACGTTAATGCCGTTAGTCGGGTTTTCCTGACCATCGACGATGCCCTGCTGAAAGCCGGTCACAGCTTCAGACCAGTTGATAGCCTGAGGGTTGGCGCCAAGGGACGAGAAGATGTCAATGAAGATCGGGGTACCGCATACGCGCAGCTTCATACCCTTCATATCTTCCGGTTTTTCGATCGGGCCTTTGCTCGTAGTTAATTCACGGAAGCCGTTTTCAGACCAGCCGAGGAACTTAACGCCGGTTTTTTCGATGGCTTTTTCCAGCATCTTTCCGGATTTTCCGGCTTCAATAGCGTCGATAGCTTTATAGCGATCCGGATTGTTGGCGACAAAGAAGGGAAGGGCGGTGAGGTTTAATTCTTTGATTTGAGGAGACCAGTTGATGGTGGAAGCTAAAGCAAAGTCAATTGCTCCGCGGCGAACGAGCAAAAGTTCGGAAGTTTGCTTGCCTGCCATCAGCTGAGCACCGAAATACGGTTTGATGTTGATTCGGCCGTTGGATTTCTGTCTGACGCAGTCGGCAAAGAAGGTTGCGGTTTGGCCCCAGCCGGAGGAGGCGCCGGGTACAACGCTGAGCTTGTACTCGGATTTATATGCGGCGGAGGCGGCAGAAAGGCACAGGCCCATGGTAGCGAGTGCGAGGGCAGCTTTGCTTAAGAGTTTAAAGGTCACAATAGTTACTCCTAGAGATTAGAGAATAAAAAGTGTTAGTTAGGTCGAATGAAACCGAAAGCTCATTTGCTCTCGATTTACTGCCGAAGCACACCATTTGTTTAGTGTTCTTTTTTCAATGGAGTCCGGTACGACCCTTGAGGATTTGGTTAGTCTCATACAGGCTTTTGGCCCGTTCCAGACTATAAAAATATTGTATTCTTCGATTACAAAAAACTTCGTTTTTTCACTAAGGAAAACCCTGTATTAACGAGAGCGGATCATCGCAGTTATAGGTGTTTTGAAGTAGGATACCCGCCTATTCGTGCTTGTTCCGCTGGGAGATATAGATGCGCTATTACGATATTGAAGTGGCCGGTACCAAACGTGCCCTGAAACTCTGCCCTATTAATCAAGATCTTTGCATTGCAGCCTTTTTAATTCTCGGCGATACCGAGCTGACTGTTAATTGCGCAGCTGCTCTTTTGGAAAGAGCTCCTAAATATGATTTCCTTTTAACTGCCGAAGCCAAGAGCATTCCTCTGGTTCAGGAAATGGCCCGTCAGAACGGTGATGCACACTATATTGTTGCTAGAAAGGGCCGAAAACTCTACATGGACAACCCCATCTGCGTTGGTGTGAAATCCATTACTACGGAGAAAGACCAGAAACTTTATGTTGATCAGGAAGAGATGGAACAGATGCGCGGCAAACGCATTTTGATCGTTGACGATGTCATTTCTACCGGACGCAGCCTCCAGGCTTTGGAAGAAATTGCTGCCGCTGCGGGTGCCGATGTTGTCGGCAAGATGGCCGTTTTAGCCGAAGGCGATGCTGCTTCCAGAACAGATATTTCTTATCTCGAAAAACTTCCGCTCTTTAACGGCAAGGGCGAACCGCTTCCTTTTGATTAATTTCAGAGAGCTAACTGAATGATCGGCATTATCGGAGCGATGAAGGTTGAGCTTGAGGCTTTGAAGGCAAGGCTTCAGGACGTGACTGTAACCAGAATTTCGGGCGTTGATTTTTACAGCGGAAAGCTGCACGGTACGGACGTCGTCGCCGCAGTGAGCGGGGTCGGTAAGGTGTTTTCCGCCGTTTGTGCGCAGACGATGGTTTTGAAGTTCGGTGTGAAAGCCATTATTAATACAGGTGTGGCGGGAGGACTTTCTCCTAACCTTAAGCTCGGTGAAGTTGCCATTGCATCTCAAGTCTGCCAGCACGATATGGACACGTCTGGCGTCGGCGATCCCAAAGGTTTAATTTCCGGAATTAATAAGGTCTTCATTGATGCCGATCCTCTCTGGGTCGCAAAAGCTGAGAAAGCGGCACAGAAATTAGGCATTCATACCGAAACCGGCGTGATTGCTTCCGGCGACCAATTTGTCTGCGATACGGACCGTAAAGCTTGGATTCGTGATTTCTTTAGAGCCGAAGCTGTAGAAATGGAAGGCGCGGCCATCGGTCAGGTGTGCTTTGTCAATGAAATCCCGTTTGTTGTGATTCGATCTATTTCCGATGATGCTTCCGGCCACGCACCTGTTTCTTACGAATCCTTCTTTAAAGAGGCGGCTCAGCGAGCCGTCGCACTGACGGAAGAGATGCTCAAAGAAGCCTGAGAGCATTCCAAAGCAGAAGGACTTTTCCTGGAGTTAGTTGAAGGAGCGAACTTCGCGAAAAGTCCTTTTTGCATTTTGGATGAATTTTTTAGATTTTTGCTGCTTAACGGCTTTCAAGCTTTTAGCAACTTTTTCTTCAAAACAGAAGAATCTAATTGAGACAACACGAGTCCGAAAAGCACAAGGAACGCTCCGCTGGCGGACCAAACAGTGAGTTCTTCGCCAAGGATAAAGTAGGAACAGATAAGGCAGATCACCGGAATAAGATAAATATAGACGGCGGTTTCCAAGAGTTTTGAGATTGTTCAAGGAGGAAATGGCAGGGGAAGAAGGATTTGAACCCTCGAATGCCGGAATCAGAATCCGGTGCCTTAACCAGCTTGGCGATTCCCCTGCAACATAAAGTTCAGCGAGGTGGCAGGGGAAGAAGGATTCGAACCCTCGAATGCCGGAATCAGAATCCGGTGCCTTAACCAGCTTGGCGATTCCCCTGTGCTGAGAAGACAGAATTATACACAAAACAAAAACTTTTGCAGGACTCAACGCAGAAACAAATCAAGGCACTCTCGAGCGCCTTGTTTGTAAAAGAAAAAATATTTTTTGAAACGTCGCTAGAAGATCATATCTGCCAGCTGAGAGATCAAAAAAGCACAAAGAGTGATGGTTGCACCAAGCTTAAATAACTTGACCTGTTGTCTTCTAAGGTCCCGTGCAGCGACGCGGGCTTTAGCACTGTCTCTATACATCGCGGACTCCTTTATGAGGTATTTCGTTAAATGAATTATATCTGAACTAGGGAAAGTTTCTAGGTATTTATACCTAAGTAAAATCAAAATGAGCGTAAAAATTTGTGAGCTAACTATTAGCGTTAGGCAAATTCTTCCACAAATGAGGCAGGGCAGGAGGACATCGAGAAACTTTCGTGTAACACATATAAGAGGTGAAGTTCACCCGATACTGCAATTCGTCTATTGAGTAAAACCTCTTCAAAATTTTTCGATTCTATTCGTGGTGTGAAGAACCTTTTCAACTAACGTTCAAGTTGAATTTCTAAAAATAAGGAAAAAATGATCGTAAATACTGCTAAATTCTTTCCTAATTGATAATGATAATCAATAGCTGTAAATTTCATCAAACTTTACATGTTTTAAGTTGTATCTCGTTCATTTACAGTTATAATCCGACGATCAAACAGGGAAGCACTGCTTCTCCACCCTATAAACAAGCCCCCTTCGGGCATATCCGGAAAGGAAATATTTAAATGGCAGAAGAAACCAAAGTAGAAGAAAAGGTAGAGGAAAAAACAGAAGCCACAGCAGCTCCGGCTGAAGAAACAAAAGCCGAAGAAGTTAAGCCGAATCCTCTTCAGCGCACCATTGAGCTGACGATTTCTCGTAAAGAACTCGATGCTCGTGTTGCTAAAGCTCTTCGCGAAAAAGCAAAGAAAGCTAAATTCCACGGTTTCCGTCCCGGCCATGCTCCTGCCGCTATGGTCAGAGCCGCTTATGGTCAGGAAATTCAGTTTGATGCAATCAACGCACTCGTTTCTGCCGCTTTCGTTGAAAAAGTTCAGGAAGGCAAATACCACGTCTCCGGCTACCCGGATATCGCTCCGACCGAAGGCGCTCCTGAAAATGAAGACACAATGTCCTTCACAGCTACTTTCGAAGTCTTCCCTGACGTCGAAGTTCCTGACATGAAAGACGCTTCCGTTACAGAATACGAATGCGAACTGACAGACGCTGACGTTGAAAAGACACTCGACGTTATGCGCAAACAGCGCGCCACTTTCGAAAAGGCTGACAAGACTGCTGCTGACGGCGATCGCGTTATCGTTGACTTCAAGGGCACTCTTGACGGCGTTGCTTTCGAAGGCGGTACAGCTAAAGACTACGCTTTCGCTCTCGGCCAGGGCAGAATGCTCCCCGAATTCGAAAACGCGATTCGCGGTATGAAAGCCGGCGAAACCAAGACTTTCAACCTGACTTTCCCTGAAAACTATCCTGCCAAGAACCTTGCCGGCAAGGAAGTTCAGTTCGAAGTTACGCTGAAAGAAGTTGACGAAGAAATTCTTCCCGCCCTTGACGACAAGTTCGCAAAAGACCTCGGCGTTAACGATGGTATCGACAAACTCAAGGCTGACGTTAAAGAAAACCTCCAGCGCGAAGTGACAGCTCGTCTTGAAGCACGTACTAAGCAGAGCGCCATGAATGCTCTTCTGTCCGTTGCCAAGTTCCCGGTTCCGCACGCTGCTGTTGAAGAACAGAGAGAGGCTCTGGTCCACGACGCCATCGAAAACATGAAGGCTCAGGGAATTAACCTCCCCAACGACAGCATTCCTGCCAACGCCATGCTTGACCAAGCTGAGCAGAGAGTTCGTCTTGGACTGCAAATCAGCGCTATTGTTGAGAAAGAAAAGATTACTTCTACTGATGAACAGATCAAAGCTTTGGCCGACAACATCGCCAAGAGCTATGAAGATCCGAAAGAAGTCGTTGATTGGTACCTCAACAACCCTCAGCACAAAGCTGAGCTTGCCGCGGTTGTTGTGGAAAACAATGTCGTCGCTTGGATCCTGAAGAACGCTCAGGTCAAGAAAGAACCGATCTCTTTTGAAAACCTGATGGGTCGCGGTCAGCAGGCTTAATCAATTTCAGGCGTCAGAGGCAATAAAATGCCTCTGAAAAATACAAACAAGTCGGCAAGGTACTCATTAGTCCTTGCCGTTTGTCATTGAAAACTACTACAAACCACGGAGACGCGTATGCCCGACTTTTCAAACTTTAATTCTGCACTTATACCGATGGTTATCGAGCAGAGCGGACGCGGAGAGAGATCTTTTGACATTTACTCCCGCCTGTTACGTGATCGCGTAGTCTTCCTGGTAGGACCGGTGACTGATCAGAGCGCCAATTTGGTCGTTGCTCAGCTGCTGTTCCTGGAAAGCGAAAATCCGGATAAGGATATTTCGCTCTATATCGATTCCCCCGGAGGAAGCGTCTACGCCGGTCTTTCCATTTACGATACGATGCAGTTCATCAAGCCGGATGTTTCCACCATTTGCTTAGGCATGGCTGCTTCCATGGGTGCGTTCCTGCTTGCTGCAGGTGCGAAGGGCAAACGCTTTGCACTGCCGAACTCCCGCATCATGATTCATCAGCCTTCCGGCGGTACAAACGGAACCGCTGCAGACATTGAAATTCAGGCGAAAGAAATCTTGGAGTTGCGCAGCCGTTTGAACACAATCCTGTCCGAACACACCGGCCAGTCCATTGAAAAGATTGCGGTCGACACCGAACGCGATAATTTCATGAGCAGCGCACAGGCAGTGGAATACGGAATTATCGACGGCGTATTTAGAAAACGTTCCGAGCAAATCATTAAAAAGAAATAATTGATTTTGCGGATTAAAGATTTAAGGAAGTTATGAGCGATAACAAAGAGGGACCCGTCTGTTCTTTTTGCGGAGCCAAAAAGGGACAGTACTCTGAAATTTATAAGTCAAACATCGGAGATCAGTACATTTGTAAAGAATGTACTGAAGAGCTTGCTCGTTACTCCGGTGTGATTGAAGATGCTTTGAAGCGCTACCAATATCTCGAAGCTCACAATAAGAACGCAGGTTCCGAAGCCCCCGCTAAAGAAGCCGAAGCAGAAGAGGCAGAAAAGCAGGATCCGATTTTGTACGGAGAACTGCCGACGCCGAAAGAAATTTATGCCAATCTTGACCAATATGTGATCGGTCAGGAACAGGCGAAGAAGGTTCTTTCCGTTGCGGTTTATAACCATTACAAACGTCTTAGAAGCAAATTCATCGGAGATGATTCCGACGAAAAAGTTGAGATTCAGAAGAGCAACATTCTTCTTATCGGTCCGACAGGTTCCGGCAAGACGCTTTTAGCTCAAAGTTTGGCCAAAATGCTGAATGTTCCTTTTGCAATTGCAGATGCAACGACTCTGACAGAAGCCGGCTACGTCGGTGAAGACGTCGAAAACGTGATCCTGAAGCTTCTGTAAAGCTGCAATATGGACCTCAAACGCGCTCAGATGGGCATTATCTATCTTGATGAAATCGATAAGATTGCCCGCAAGAGTGAGAACCCGTCTATTACCCGCGACGTATCCGGCGAAGGCGTTCAGCAGGCTTTGTTAAAGCTCGTTGAAGGTACCGTTGCCAATGTTCCGGCTGCCGGCGGAAGAAAGCATCCTCAGGGAAACAATATTCCGGTTGATACTTCGAACATTCTCTTCATTTGCGGCGGCGCATTTGAAGGTTTGGATAAGATCATTCGTAGAAGAACTGAGCGCAGCGGCATCGGCTTTGAAGCCGATGTTAAGGGGGCCGACGATAGAAGCGAAGGCGAAGTGCTCCGCGATATTGAAGCTAAGGATCTAGTTCGCTACGGCTTGATTCCTGAGTTGGTCGGACGCCTCCCGGTGATTGCAACGTTGGATGACCTAGACGAAGAAGCGCTGATTCGCATTCTGACCGAACCGAAGAATGCGGTCCTGAAGCAGTACGCACGATTGTTCGAATTGGAAGGCGTTGTTCTCGAAGTCGAACCGGATGCGCTCAAAGAAGCAGCCAAAATGGCTCAGGAAAGAAAGACCGGAGCCCGCGGCCTGCGGTCCATTATTGAGAATGCACTCCTTTCTGCTATGTTTGAGATTCCGAGCAGAAAAGACGTCGCCAGAGTGGTGGTGAAAGCCTCCACGATGAGAGACGGACAAGCCGAGTTCATCACTAAATAACGGTAAATAGGAGGTCGCTTCGGCACCTCCTTTTTTCTCCTTGGATGGTCTGTTTATCCACCATCCCTTGATTAAGGTCCCCAAAATAGCCACAAAATCTTGAAAGGCTTAAGGCGAGGGGCCTTTTACTTTTGATACAGTATAGAAACGATTTTTAAATATTTGGCGCCCTTGATTTTTTTTCAAGCGTCCCCAAGTAGTAACTTACGTAGTGTATTTTTTAGCAGTAAGGATTTAGATGATTCAGAAACGTACAACTAATTCAAATCCGATGATGTCGGTGTTGCCGCTGAGAGACATTGTTGTCTTCCCTCAGATGGTTGTGCCGCTCTTCGTCGGACGCGAGAAGTCGCTTAGTGCTCTTCGCAATGTCACGTCTTCTGAGAAGGCGAACAAAGAGCTTTTGCTCGTCGCACAGCGCGATGCAGGCATCGAAGATCCATCTTCCGATGATCTGTTTGATGTCGGTACGGTTGCGCGTATCGTCCAGACTTTCAAAGTCCTGGTAGAGGGTATTCGCCGTGTCCGAGTTACTCAGTACAAAGAAGACGAGCAAATTTTTGCTGAGGTGGAAGACATTCCTCAGGATAGAATTTCCCAGCGCACTTTTGAGCCGCTGCGCAGGACGATCCTGACAGCCTTTACCGAATACCAAAAGAACAATAAGAGAATTACGAACGATCAGCTGAATCGGATTTCTTCATTAACCGATCCGGAACAGCTCATCACATCCATTGCCCAGTTGCTGGTTCTTTCTCCTTCCCGTAAGCAGGATCTGCTTGCAACGGTTGGAACAAAGGAACGTCTTGAACTTCTTTTTGACATGCTCGAGGAAGAAGTTGACATTCAGCAGACGGAAAAGCGTATTCGCGGCCGTGTGAAGAAGGCAATGGAAAAGAACCAGCGCGACTATTACCTCAATGAACAGGTAAAAGCCATTCAGAAAGAATTGGGCGATACCGACGAAGAATTTGAGGAAATCGAGCGCAAGATTAAAGCTGCCAAGATGAGTCCCGAAGGCGAGGAAAAGGCCCTCGGCGAACTCAAGAAGCTCCGTATGCAGGGTCAGAACAGCGCGGAAGCCAATGTGATTCGAAATTACATTGACACGCTGATTTCTCTGCCGTGGAGCAAGAGAACTCGTGTCAACACGAATCTCATCAAGGCAGACGCCGTTTTGGAAGAAGACCATTACGGTCTTGAGAAGGTGAAGGAACGCATTCTTGAATACTTAGCGGTTCAAAGCCGAGTCAAGAATGTGAAATCTCCGATCCTCTGCTTAGTCGGACCTCCCGGAGTCGGTAAGACATCTTTGGGCCAGTCTATCGCCCGCGCAACCGGACGTAAGTTTGTGCGTTTGGCTTTAGGCGGCGTAAGAGATGAAAGCGAAATCCGAGGTCACAGAAGAACCTATATCGGTTCCATGCCGGGTCGAATTCTCCAGAGTCTTACTAAGGCGGAAACCAATAATCCGCTTTTCTTGCTCGACGAAGTTGATAAGATGGGTATGGACTACAGAGGCGACCCAGCGGCTGCGCTCTTGGAAGTGCTGGATCCTGAACAGAACAACACTTTCCAGGATCACTATGTAGAAGTGGATTTCGATCTGTCACATGTGATGTTCATTGCGACTAGCAACTCCATGAACATTCCGGCTCCGCTGCTTGACCGTATGGAAGTGATACATCTTTCCGGTTACACGGAGGATGAAAAGCTCCACATAGCTCAGAGACATCTGATCCCGAAACAGATGAAACTGAACGGTGTGAAGCCGGGCGAACTCGAGATCGAAGACTCTGCGATTGTTGACATCGTTCGCTACTACACCCGCGAAGCAGGTGTCCGCAGCCTAGAGCGCGAGATCAATAAGATCTGCCGTAAAACGGTCCGTGACATCCTTTTGAAGAAGACCAAAGGAAAGGTGGTCGCCAACTCCGACAATCTTGACTACTTCCTCGGTGTCCGTCGCTACAACTTCGGTGTCATGCACAAGGGCGATCAAGTCGGCCAAGTCACAGGTCTTGCTTGGACGGAAGTCGGCGGCGATCTGCTTACGATCGAAGTCGCAACAATGCCGGGTAAAGGCCAAATAACACGTACCGGTTCTTTGGGCGATGTGATGAAAGAATCTGTAGAAGCTGCACGTACAGTGGTTCGTTCGAGGGCTTCTCGTTTGGGCATTACCTACAAGCAAATCTCTGAGACGGATATTCATGTCCATTTCCCGGAAGGAGCTGTGCCTAAAGACGGTCCGAGTGCGGG
>OBAF01000707.1_pt1 | contig 25761 bp, 19 predicted proteins | sample 1517851 | NCBI WGS metagenome assembly OBAF01 (sample SAMN04571706, study PRJEB22368) | human gut metagenome | biome: human gut; material: stool | host: Homo sapiens | place: Luxembourg | collected 2012-10-19 | reverse complement strand
TTTGCCGTACTTCCGAGCAAAACTCGCACATCGCCGGAGCGCACTTTGGAGAACAGCGCCGCCTTTTTTGCTTCGGTGTCAGCATTGTGGATAAATTCGATCTCGTTTTCCGGCACACCGGCAGCGATCAGCTTTTTGCGAATGTCCTCATAGACATTGAAGTTGCCATCGTTCTTTGGTGTCGAGAGGTCGCAGAACAAAAGTTGGGTCAACTTCTGTTCTTTACCATCCTCCCAGATTTTCAACACATTTTGAACGCATACGTTCAATTTGCTGTTGGGATCATCTGGCAGCATGGGGTTCATCAGGCGCACATCCAAGCCGATTTTTCTGCCGTCGTTTGTGACGCAGAGCATATTGTCCACGGAGGCATCTACTGCACCGGAGTGGATTTCTGCCGCACGTTTGCTCAGTTCCTGCACCATTTCCTTTTGGATTTCCGAGGGTTTCGCCACCACGGTTTCAAACTTTGCTTCTGGCACAGGCAGATGGAGCTGATCGGATGTTTTAATGTCCGCAACCTCCTTGAACATGGACATCAGTTCCGGCAGATTGAAAAACTTTGCGAATCTCGTCCTCGCCCGATACCCAGTACCTTCGGGGAACGGTTTGTCAAGAGGTTTTTGCGAGATTTTCTAAATTTAATTTTTGAGCGGTGGAAGTACCGCCTAAAACCTCACGCTTACAGAGGTCAAAAAGCGCCTTTTCAAGCGGTTTTTTCGCTGTTTCAGCCTGTTTTACGCAGACGATAAAAGTTGTTTTCCCAAGTCGTAATTCATAGCTTGTATTCGTGTTTTCCAATAGTCGTTTCCCTCCAATCTTGATTTTACCGTCTGAAAAAGGAAAAGGCGGCTTCAACCTCCGGGTTCTAAATGAAATCCCCAGATGTCAAAACCGCCTTTTACCTCCCGAAAAAAGCAAGAGGGCAAGAAGTTTTAGTGTCCCATCGAAGGGGACGCTTACCTTGCCCAATCGTCTCTCGTTTTCGGTTTTCGTGCCGGCTTCGGAGCTTCTCTTTCCTCCGCTCGTTCCCTCGGCGGGAAAAGTCTGTCAAAGAACTCCTTTACTTTGTCGGGAAAGCGTTGCAGAGCCATGAGATAAGGCTTCGTTATCTCCACCAGCTTCTCATACTTCTCTGTGACCTCTTGCAAACGCTCCTTGACATTCGACAGGCGGGAGCTTAAATCCATCGCCTGTCTTTGGTAGTAGCTCACGCTCCGCTTCAAGTCGTGGATCTCCGAGCGTGAAGAAACGCCCTCTTTCGCAAGGGCTTTCAGACTGTCAAGCTCCTGTTTGGTAACAGTGTACTTGCCCGTAATGCCCTTGCTGCCGAGAGCGTCTATTTCGCCATAGGTGGCCGCTACCTTCTGCTTGATTTTTACCTCGCCGGATACCTCCGCAAGCTCCTTTTTCTTCTCGCCCAACTTGCGCTCGGTATTGGCAAGCCGTTCCTTGTCTTTCTCAATCTGGAAGTCCAGGCCTTCCAAATGCTCCGCCGTACTTCCCAATTCGCCACGCTCAAAGCCCGTAAAGCCCGCCGCCGTCATATGCTCAAAGAGCTTGTCTTGCAGGACGGAATAGGACTTGCGAAACACAGGCTTTCCGTATTTGTTCACTTCCTGCTTTCCGTTTTCATCGAGGACGGGGACATTGTTCTTCCACTTTTTGGAGTGGGATACTTGGTTGATGACCTCCTTGACCGTACCCCTCAACGCCTCGTCCTTACATCGTTTCGACCAGCGTATCTCTTTTCGGACGGTGGGTATCGCCACGATATGGAGGTGGTAATGGTAGACGGGTTTCCCCATCTGCTCCGATACCGCCTTGTTGATTTCATCGGCGTGCATGACCGCCGAGACGATATTTTCCTCGCCGTAAATCCCACAGGCGAAACGGTAGGCTTCTTCATAGAACACCCTGGCATACTCATAGCCGCCCCGTTCCTCAAAGTACCTTGTGTTCACGTCAATGACCAGTTCATTGAAGATCGTCGCTCCCTCTTTCTGTCCTCTGGTGGAGATTTTGCCCTCGTCGATGAGCTTCTGAAAAAGCTCGTTGTAGGTCAGACCGCCTGTGTCCTTGAAGTGGACATTGAGGGGCGAACGCTCCAAATCCACATTGATATTTCCGTAGCTTTCGTTCTTGCGCTCGTTGTGCCTTTCGACTTTCTGCGCTCCCGAAGCGGTGATTTTATCCACTCGGACAACGCTGAAATTTCCTTCCGCCAATCACATCACCTCCAATTCTGCGGAAAGGGCGGGGGGACGGTTACGCAACTTTTTCAAAGTGCGTAACCCACTATGACACTTTCAGCAAGCTGAAAGATGTCGTGGGCAAGGGCGTTCCCCCCTTGACCTCCCTTAGTGCGCCCGCCTCTCTGCTTTCTGTGCGCCGTTCCCCGGCGGCGCTCAGAAAGGCAGTTCATCGTCGCACTTCGGCAAAGACCAAAACCAACCGAACCGGCGTTTGGTTGATACCACGCCGAGGATTGCTTTTGCTTTCTTTGCCGTGGAGTTGCTGATGTTCGCTTCACGCAGTTTCGCTTCACATTCGGACGCTTCGTGTTCCTCACCGTCCGACAGCAGCTCCGAGAGCAGACGAACGGCGGCGTCCGTTTTCACATTCGGTCTGCCACCGCTTTTCTGCGGGAGCATAGACAAAAGCTCGTCCGCCGTTTTCTCCGTCTGCTCGATGAAGCGTATCCCGTCCTCACCGACCGAAAAGACGATTGCCATTCCCGTGGGGGCGAGGTTAGCTTTCTGCTGAACGAGGATACGCTCGTCCTCGTTCTCTCTGCTCCTGCCGATGAGAAGTGCGCTCCTTACTGCGCCCACGATGTCGATAGAGCCGGGGGTGCGGTAGATTGCTTTTGTCCCAAACATCTTGTTCAGATGATTGATAATGACGATAGCGCAGCCTGTCTCTTTCGCTATGCGGATAAGGCAGTTAAAGCGGGGGCGGACTTCGTTGGCGGCGTTGATTTGACAGTCCCCGATATACGAGGAAAGCGGGTCAAGGATCAGCACCCTTGCGCCCGTTTCCCGGATAGCGGAGAGGATACGCCCATCGTCAAAGGTCAGCGGACTTTCCTTTTCGCTGATGAACAACAGGCGTTCTCTGTCCCCGTTCGCTTTGATGAAGCGGGGCACAATGGTATCGTCCGCATCGTCCTCCGTGGTCTGATAGATGACGCTGATCGGCTCATGCGGCTTTCCCGTATCCGTGAACGGCAAAGGCTCACCCCTTGTCAGAAGGGCGGCGATTGTCAGCATAAAGGTGCTTTTCCCGTCGCCGGGGTCGCCCTGCAACAGCGTGACCTTGCCGTATGGAATGAACGGATACCACAGCCATTCGATTTCTTTCGGCTCGATTTCGCTCGCCTTGATAACTTCAAGACGGGCATTGTTCTGATTTGTGTTTTGCATTTTGTCCTCCTTTTCGCTTTGATAGATAGTTCGGGCATTCGATAACCGTCACCCGAAAACTCTGCTTGCAGTCGTGTTGGCACTTCCTGCAAAGCTCATTGTAGGTGATACGGTTTCGCTCATTGAGAAACAGCGCCCATTCCTGTTTCCGCTTTTTGCTCATTCTCGGCACACAGACACCACCTCCTTTCCGTTTCTGCCGGAGAATAGAAAAAGCCCTTGCTTTCCGTTAATTCTCGGGGCGATTTTGGAGCATTTGTTGCTCTGTAACCGCCTTTGAAAGCAAGGGCTATGTATTCGTATTCAGTTGTACCCACACGCCAAAATGGAGCGTTTGGGGAAGAAAAAGACCGTTGGCTTTTTCACCGGGGAGCCGGTGTGTCAACGGTCAATCTTTTGGTATTCAGTATTAATGGACGGGGAAATAAATCAGGAATTTATCTTTCTATTTGATCTTTTTCAAGTTTACCAACCAATAAATAAACCACGCAAATATCGCACCAATAAAGACTGTACTTATATCCCCACATTATGCTTTCATTGAAATCATTTAACGTTTCGTTGATATTATCCAGAAAGTGACTGCAAGAGTGCCAAAAATAACGGCGATTACTATACAAACCGATCTTACGATATTACTTAAATCAAGGAATCCGCTGCCCGTAACGGTGATTGCACCGGCAATGGCCACGACAGCTAAAGCAGCAGAGATTATACTGATGATTTTCAAGACCATGCTTTTCCTCATTCGATTAGCTCCTTCCTCCAAACGACTTGTTCACAATATATTCCCTTTTTCAAAATTTAAGCTGATTTCAATTTCCCGTTCTGCATAACCATCTCATTATCACAAATCGCTTACCTATTTGATTGTACTATTCCTCAATGCTAAATTCTTCTGTGACAAGGCTGCCCTGCCATGTGTTACCGTCTGCCCTATGATATTCCCTTATAACAGAGCCATCCGTCTTTGTATATTCGATCACAAAGACCTGGCCTTTCTCAATCTCCATCGGATAGTTATTGTATGGCAGTACGTTACCCGTCGTTGGGCAATCCTTGAAATCGTTATAAGCGTTTTCTAAGCGCCAAAACTCCCTGTACTGATAATCCGGGAAAATTGCAGACAAATCCATTTTGCCGAAATAGGACGCAGTATACTCTTTGCCCTTAATTTGAAGCGTATCGACTCTATAAGCCCCATCAACAAGCGTCAGGTCTTTGGTATGCAAGGCATTTCCATATTGCTCATTAAGCTGGTTTGCCATGCAAGGAACCGTATTTGTGGCATAATCCATCGCATCAATTCTGATATGAGCCGTTCCGTATATCCCCATAACATCTTCGCCATTCAAACTATCAAATTCACGAATAAAATTCTCAACCATTTTATTTTCACGATACGCACCATCTGAATGTTGATAGTAATATTGTCCCTGTTGAATATTTTCCTGTGCCAACTGGTAATGTTCAGAGCTATCATCCTGCCCGTTCTCCCGGAGATATGCTAAATATCGCTCCCCAGTGGTATTATACTGATGTCCAACATCTGTACCATGAAATATAGTCTCTGGACATTCACGTTTGATTTGCTTATAAAAATCAATGGTGTCTTGAGAGTGCATTGCTGTTCCGTCCCAATCCTGATACAACTGATCCAAAATATCATCACTATCAGATTGCATCCAGAGATTTAGAAATTCCGCAGAATAGTATGGTAGCTCTACAAACAAGTTTCTCATGCCATTATCGGAATAATATGTATTCCATAGTTCAAATTCTTTTTCCAATATTTCTTTGGAAGCGTGTTCTTCACCATATAAGAAAATTTGCCCGGATTGTAGTGTGCCATCAGAATGACTGGAAATATCAAAGCTGCCTTTATGACGGCTTGCTTTAATTATAATAACAACTTTCCCAGACACATTTACCTCAAAAGATGATGTTTCGATATTGCTTTCGGAAAAGATGATATTTCCGTCTTCGTCTTTCATTTCAATTGAGATTGTGCCGGACTCTGTTTCCACATCAACATGAAGCGTATCTGTTTCCGGACGAATAGTGTGCTGTAACCGTCCGTCAAGCAAAGTATAGCTTGCCGACCAACTACTCCAACCGTCATTGCCCACATATCCTATCCTCGTTGCGTTTCTCAGTGTCCCAATTCCCAAATAGCTTAACAGCAGAATAAAGGCCACGACTATGACAACCAATATAATAGCGGATTTGAGTGACTTAGGTTTATATTTCATGTTCACATCTCCTTTATGTCAGCTTTCTTTTTGAGCTTTCTTAATTCAAGTTGGAATACGATTAGCCCGATAAGCGAAATGACCGCAAAAATACCCCATACAAGCTGGCGCATAGCAATTCCGAGGACAGCAGACACGATAAATAAGAACAGCCAGGGCTTTCTCATATTTTTAATATAGTCTTGTTTATCCTCGTAAGTAGTATGCAACTGAAAAGGCTTGCCGTCGTTTTCTTTTTCAACAATCAGCAGTTCACGGTTAAACGTGGTGCTGTTGGTTGCGATCCTACCACCTTTGTCAGCCCACGGACGCACCACAGCTTTTCCGACACTCCAGTTGAGATTGATATTTTTGAAAAAAACGTGATAGCCGCAATCCTCCAAAAAGCGGGCATAATCGGCTGCGCTTTCCTTAGATTTCTGTCCAATAAATTCAACGCAGTATTGAACCTGTCCGGGTTTACATTCTTCAAACTCATAGAACAGTTTCCCGGCACGAATCAGCCTGTAACCTTTTTTCGCCATCCTGTTCAGCCATTTTTCCTGTGACGCGATTAGACCGCCGTAAAAGCGATAGCATTTCTTGTTCATAAAACGCCTCCTATAATTTTTGTTGCAGTCTGCGTCAATTCTTGCAGCCTTGCTAATTCGATTTCAGCAATCTCTTTTCCGAGCGCAGTAATGAGATATTCTTTTCTTCTGCCCTCATTGTTACCATATCGAGCAATCCAGCCCTTATCTTCAAGCGTATTTAGTGCGCCGTATAGTGTTCCTGCCCCCAGAGATAAACGACCACCTGTTTTTTCTTCGATGAATTGCATAATGGCATACCCGTGTTTTGGTGTAAACAGGGAAAGCAAGATATAGAATGTCACTTCTGTCAGCGCACCACCTTTCACATTGTCCCTCAAACCGTTGGCCTCCTTTTTACGGTTACTGTAATAAGTATATCACTAACCGTAATATCTGTCAAGGGGATTTTGAAAAAACACACATTGTTCAAAAATCAAAAACCCTTTAGATTGCCCCCTTTGACTGTACTGCCGACTTGATGACTTCTTGAACACCTGCTGAAAAGGAAAAGCCGCCATCGGTTGACAGCGGCAATTCCCTGTGGACGGGTATCAGTTGTAAATCAAGTCGTTGTAAATGACCTCGGCGGCTCGGTTGCGGATATTGTTCATAGCCTGCACCCACTTCATACCGTCCTCGGCTTTGAGCTTTTCCGTCACGCCCTCTTTTTCGGCAATTTCCTTTACCAGCCGGGAAAGCATAGCCTCGGCTTCTTCGCTCAGTTCGGCAAGGTAGGCGTTCAGTCTGCCGCTTGTCAGCAGCTCCATATACAGCGGCTTGCGGTATTCCTTGATGTACCGCAGATGTCGCTGTCCCCATATCCCAATGGGGCGCTGTTCCCGTCCGTCCTCAAAGTCCGGCAGAAACACCTCCGTTTCCATATCCTCGCCGCCCACCGATTGATGAATGACTGATTTTCTGTACTTGATTTCCATAGCCTTTCTCTCCTTTGCGATTATGACCTCTACGATGAGACACTAAAACTTCTTGCCCTCTTGCTTTTGCCGATGAAAGAGCAAATCACACCACCTCTCGCAACTCTTTCTCGGCTTGCTTTTTGTGCCACCATTCAAGACTGTACTCGTTATGATGTTTCTTGCGGCATTCCTCGGAGCAAACTGTCTGACCGCTGCTGTTCGGCCAGAACATTTTGCCGCAGACAGCGCATTTCCTTTGGCGGTAATAGTGATTGCCACGCTCAGACTCCCGTTCAGCTTTCTTCTCAGCCTGTCTTGCCTGATAGTTACACTCCTTGGAGCAAAACACCTGTCGGTTGCTTGTCGGGACAAACTCTTTCCCACAGTGGGGACAGACCTTTTTGACAACGATTTCGCCGCCGTTTTCAGCGATTTTCTTCGCCTTGCGCCGTTCCCGTCTGGCTTTTTCCTTAGCCCTCTGTCGGGCTAACTTCTCCGCCGCAAGCTGTTCCTCTTTTGCCTTTATCTCGGCAAGTTCTTCCTCGCTGTATGCGATATTGACCTGCCCGACATAGTTGAAATAGATGTCAACCTGCTGTGTGCGGGCATTGCCCACACCCTGTGCCTCATACACAACGATTTTGTCAACAAGCTCTCTGAACATCGTATCGCTTACATCGTCAGGGGACTTGATTTTGCGTATCAGAGCGATGAAATGCTCGATGTCAAGCGGTTTTTCCTTGCTGTCCGCCACCTCTGCTTGGAGCTTTTCAATCTTGACTTCAAGCTCCGCCTGTTCGTCATCGTACTGCTTCATAAGCTGTTTGTACTGCCTTTCGGGGAGCAAGCCGGACACAAGGTTTTCATACAGACCACGCACAAGCTCGGAAAGCTCGTCATACCGCTTCTGCATACGCTTTAACTCTGTTTCAGCCTGTTGGGGCTTCTCCCGCTGTTTTTCAAGCCACAGCCTTTGCAGTTCGGCGGCAAATGCCTTTTCGTCCTTCATCACAAGCCTTGAAATCCTCTGAACAGTGGACAAGAGTATCGTTTCCACGCTGTCTGCGCTGATACCGTGTGCGGTGCAGGAATCCACTCTGCTGGCGTACCCGCCGCAACGGAAAGAATACTCCACAGAGCCGTCTTTTCTGCTGTAATGGGTTTGCAAAGTCATTCGTCTGCCGCAGTCGGCGCAGTAGAGATAACCGCTCAATCGGTGGTAGTGACTGCCCCACGGGGAGCTTCTCCCGGCTCGTTTCCTTGTGCGCTGAACGCTGTCCCAAAGTTCCTGTGAGATGATAGCTTCGTGGGTGTTCTCAAATACATACTGTTCGTCTGCGCTCGTTTCCTTGCGCTTGTGGAGCTTGAAGCTTGTCCCCACGGACTTGCGGAGAATGGTATGACCGAGATATTCCTGCCTGTCCAGTATCTTCCTTACCGTGGACACGCCCCACAGATACGGGTCGGAGTATTTCTTCCCATTGGACTGCTCCTTGTGGTATCTTTCTGCGTGTGCGGCGGGAATCAAGACCTTTTCCTCGGTGAGCAGTTCCGCTATCGCTCGTGGGCTTTTGCCCTCGCTGGCCAGCAGGAAGATACGCTTTACCACTTCGGCGGCTTCGGGGTCAACAACAAGCGTCTGCTTATCGCCGGGAAGTCGGTTGTAGCCGTAGGGAATACTGCCAGAGCAACGCTTGCCGTCCCTCATACGGGTGTCAAAGATAGCCTTGATCTTGTTGCTAGTGTCCTTGGCATAAAACTCGTTCATGATATTGAGGAAAGGGGCAAAGTCGTTGTCGGTGGCGTTATCGCTGTCTATGCCGTTATTGATAGCGATGAAGCGCACATCCTTTTGGGGGAAAAGGATTTCCGTATAGAATCCAACTTCCAGATAATTCCTGCCAAAACGGGATAGGTCTTTTACGCAAATCGTCTCGACTTCCCCTGCTTCAACGGCGGCTATCAAGGCTTGAACGCCCGGCCTGTTGAAGTTTACGCCGGAATACCCGTCATCGGTAAAGTGGCGGATATTCGTCAGGCCGTTCCTGTGAGCGAAATCTTCCAAGTATTTCTTTTGGTTGGTTATCGAGTTCGACTCGCCCACAAGGTCATCGTCCCTCGAAAGCCTTTCATAGAGTGCTGTAACTCTTGCTTTTCCTGCTGTTTTCGGCATCCTTTGCCCTCCTTTCCTTATGTAATATGTTTTGAGATTATAGAGATTACTCGTCCTTCACCAATAGGAGAAAACAGGGGGGCTAAGCGGAACTGTTTTCAAAAAAATTTTGAAAAATTTTCGGCAACCTCGAAACCGCCTTTGACCGTCTCTTTTCATTTAGAAAAGTACGATTTCATCATCCTCAAAAATTATAGCCCTCCGGTGCCAGTTCAATGGCTGTGGTGGTCTCACCAAAGGTTGAAGCCCAGCTGTCGAAATGGGTCAGCCCTTTCTGCTGCAACGTGCCGTACTGGAGATACCGCATCATGGTATAAAGCTCCGTCATGCTGTTGCTGACCGGGGTGCCGGTCGCGAAAATGATGCCGCGCCCGCCTGTCAACTCGTCCATATACTGGCACTTCATAAACATATCCGAAGATTTCTGCGCTTCCGAAGTGGACAAGCCTGCGACATTGCGCATTTTTGTGTAGAGGAACAGGTTCTTGAACGCGTGTGCCTCGTCTACGAACAGTCGATCTACGCCCAGCTGCTCAAAGGTAATCACATCGTCCTTACGGTCGGTTGCCCGGAGTTTCTCTAATCTCGCCTCCAATCCTTTTCGGGTCTTTTCCATCTGTTTAATAGAAAAACGTTCGCCATTCTGGGATTTCATCTCAGCAATGGCGTTTTCGATTTCATCAATCTGGGCGGTCAAAATCCGTTCCTGCCGTTCTGCGGACACCGGGATTTTCTCAAACTGGGAATGCCCGATGATGACCGCATCGTAATCGCCAGTGGCAATTCGTGCGCAGAACTTCTTTCTGCGGGCAGTTTCAAAGTCCTTTTTGCTTGCCACCAGCAATTTTGCACTCGGATACAGACGCAGAAACTCGTTTGCCCACTGAAGGGTCAAATGATTCGGAACGACAAACATGGATTTCTGGCACAGTCCCAGCCGTTTTGCCTCCATAGCAGAAGCGGCCATCTCGAAAGTCTTACCGGCACCCACTTCGTGGGCCAGCAGCGTATTGCCGCCGTACAGCACATGAGCAATGGCATTCTGCTGGTGTTCCCGCAGCCGGATTTCCGGATTCATGCCGCCAAAGCGGATATGAGAACCATCATACTCACGGGGACGAGTGCTGTTGAACAGCTCGTTATACTTTTCCACAAGTTCCGCGCGGCGATAAGGGTCTTTCCACACCCAGTTCTGGAACGCATCCTTAATGGCCTGCTGTTTCTGCTGGGCGAGGGTGGTCTCCTTTTTATTCAGAACCCGCTTCTGCTTGCCGTCTGCATCCTCCACGGTATCGTAGATACGGATGTCCCGCAGATTCAGCGTATCCTCCAGAATCCGGTAGGCATTGGCACGGCTGGTGCCGTAGGTCATATAGGCATGGACATCATTCCGGCTCGGTGTACTCTTACCGGTGATCTGCCATTCTGCCGTCATGGGGGAGAATTTCACCTCGATGTTCCGGCGCAGATAGAACGGCGGTTCAAAGGTTTCTTCCATAAACTGCTGGATATAATCCCGATTGACCCATGTGGCACCAAGGCGCACATCAATCTCCGATGCATCCAGGTCTTTCGGCTGCGCCTTTCTCAGATACTCCATGTTCACCGCAAAAGCAGGGTCAGAAGCCGCAGCCAGTTCTGCCACGCGGAGCTTTTCCCGGACATTGCCGGACAGATATTCATCAGCCGTCACCCAGCCTGTTTCTTCACTGCCCTGCGTCATCGGGTCTTTGAAAATGACACCATGCAGTTCCTGCTGGATTTTTTCATATTCCCCCGGTGTACCTAAAAGCTCCGACATATAGGGCAAATCCACTCTGCCGCGCTCTCCGATGGAGATTGCCAGAGCCTCTGCCGGAGTATCTACACTGGTAACAGCCCGTTCCGGTCGAATCGTCCGTTTGGTGAACATATCCGCCTTGGATTCCAGCCTGCCGTTTTCGTCTACGTTTTCCAGAGAGCAAAGCAGATAATAAGACGAATCTTCCGAAAAAGCCTGTGCATTTGCACGGGAATTGATAAGTCCATACTGATCGGCGAATCGGTCATAGGACACATTCAGTTCCCGCTGTTTCTGGGCAATCGCGTCCTCTGGGTAATCGTTCAGCTGGTAGTCGATCAGTTCCTGCACAATGGCACGAAGCTCCACCATGCCCTTGATCCTGCCGGTGGCTGTCGCAGAAAGGTCAGCTTTCCGCATGATGCTATTCTCACGGAAGTAGACATCCCCATCTACCACCGCATAGGAAAAGTTCTTTACATTGGGGTCTGCCGGAATGGTTTCGCCCTGCAAGGACAGTTCTTCCTCCGGTGCCAGCTCCTGCGCTTCATAGTGACCGCCGATATGCTGCACAGCCTCATGCAGCTGGTCTCCCAGATCCTCATCCGGAATCGGAATGACCGTACATTCTTCCTTGCCGTACTGGGTACTTTCTGTTGTAATCTCACCCAGCACCATTTCTGGGTGGTCAACAAAGTAGCTGTTGAGGGTTATTCCCTCCGATGTCAGCCCCAGATGCACCCAATCCGGTTCGATATCAATGGGATGGTCTCTCTTTTGCAGAAAAATGGTATCCGACACTACATCTGTACCGGCATTGGCACGGAATGCGTTGTTAGGAAGTCGGATGGCTCCCAGTAGTTCTGCCCGCTGCGCCAGATACTTTCGTGCATCCGGATTCTTGGAATCCATCGTATAGCGGCTGGTAACAAAGGCCACGATGCCACCGGGACGAACCTGATCCAGTGCCTTGGCAAAGAAATAGTTGTGGATAGAAAATCCGAGTTTATCATAGGGCTTATCGCTGACACGATAGTTGCCAAAAGGCACATTGCCCACGGCCAGATCATAGAAGTCGCGGCGGTCGGTGGTTTCAAAGCCTGCCACCTTGATTTCTGCCTGCGGATACAATTTCTGCGCAATGCGCCCGGTGATGGAATCCAGTTCCACACCATACAGTCTGCTTCCCAGCATGGAATCCGGCAGCATACCGAAGAAGTTGCCGACACCCATCGACGGTTCCAGAATATTGCCTTTCTCAAATCCCATACCGTCCAATGCCTCATAGATTGCACGGATCACGGTAGGGCTGGTGTAATGCGCATTCAGAGTCGAAGCCCTGGCTGCGGCATATTCTTCTTCCGTAAGAGCTGCTTTCAGCTCCTTATATTCGCCGGTCCAGGCAGTTTTCTCTGCGTCAAAGGCATCTGCCAGCCCACCCCAGCCGACATAATTGGCCAGCGTTTCCTGTTCCTCCGGTGTCGCATCCCTATGCTGATTTTCTAAGGCTTTCAGCGTGTAGATGGCATCCATGTTGGCACGGAATTTCTGCTTAGGACTGCCTTCGCCGAGGTGAAAGCTGTTGATGCGGTAGTTCTCCGCATGTTTTGCTTCATGCCCTGCCCGGAACGCTTCTTCTTTTCCAGAATTCAGATCAACCACCAGATTGTGCAGGTGAACATTTTCCTCATGCCCCAAAATTCTTGCCAGATTTTCCTTGCTTTCCGAGCGGAAGATCGGATACACGGAATCCGGGTCCCGAAGTTCCACATCGAAAAGCCCGACTTTTTCAATCGTAAATGCCTTTCCGTCCAGATACAGCGTATCGCCAACGCGATAATCCGGCTGCACCGGAGCTGCGGGTTCTGGCTGCACAGTTGCAGGCTCTTTTTCAGCCTCCATGTTCCTGCCGCGAATCTCCTGCAACGCCTCTGATGCACTCACATAATCGGCAAATGTCTGTACTTTTCCGTCTGAATATCCGTAATACTCTTCTTTGACATAATCCCAGATGGCAAACGCATCCTTAGAATCCGGGAAGTTCTCGCCGGTCATCGTGGCTACAAACCGTTCATCCGGCGCATAGCCAGACTCTTTGGCAAGTTCTCTGGCGTGTTCCTGCATTTCCAGTACCAGAGGATCTGTCTCTGCGTGAGCCGATTCCTGTATTTCTTCGGATTCCACATCTGGGAATGGAATGTCCTGCTGCAAATTCTGCTTGCTCTGTTCAACATAGAGCCAGTCTTTTGCTTCCCGTTCCTGAACTTTTTCAATCAGCTGCTGGCGGTAGGTCTCTGCCTCCCATTCGCTGGTAAACTCCTCGCTGACACCATCCGGCTCTACATGAATGCCGTCCTGAATATCATCCCAGACCGCATAGCCAGCGTCTGTCTCCATCACGGTAAACCGCTGGGGTGCTGCCAGTTCACTCCGGGCATATACATCCGCAGCCGTATTCAGCAAGTTGTCCACATGCTCATTTCCGGTATCGTAGTGTTCCGGTGGTGTTGGCGGAAATACATGGGCGGCAGTCGGCATAGGAAGCGGTGCACCATATTCCTGCTCCAGCTTCCGATACTCTTCCATTTCCAGTGCGGTAAGATATTGACCATTTACCACAAGCCGGTCTAACCGCTTATCCACCGCCGACCATGTGAGTCGCACTTCCCGATCATGGCCATAATTGCGAAGCAGAATACCTTTTCCGTCATAATCTGCAAAACCACGACTGCCATCCATAAAGGTATAGCTGTGACCGCCAAGACCGTATTCCGCTTTCAGAAATGCAGCTCGTTCTTTCGCGTCCCCTTGCTGCTGATACAGCGCATAAATACGGATTTTTCCGCCCTCAAAATTAGAACCTGCTCGCAACATCCGGTCGATTTCATCCTCAGAAATGACAAAAGCGGAGGGCTTTTCGCTCTCCGCTTCTCTGGCTGCATTTTCTGCCGCCGCATCAATTTTCTGAATCTGCTCTGCCTCGGACTGAAACAGGCTCATAAAGTTTAGCTGTTGATAAGTTCCGTCAGAATGACTTCCTCTGCCTGCGCTTTCAGCATGTTCATGTGCTGCACCCAGGCCATTTGGTTCGATTTCTTGTCCGGTGCCGGATTCGCTTTCAGAAGCTCCGCCATCATCTGCTCCATCCGTGCGGCCGCGGTCTCCTGAATCTCCCACAGGTGCGGATACAGCTTCTCGGTCAGGATAAGGTGATTGTACAGCAGCGTGTTGTTCTCCTGCAGGAACGCTCTGCGCATCCTCCCGTACTTGCCCAGAGGCTTCTGTTCCTGCACCGACAACTGGATATCCGGAATCAGGTAATCGCCGTTCTTCGTGTAATTCAGCTCCATCATAGTTTTGGCTCCTTTCTGCCTGCTTGTCTTTTTCATAGGTTCGGATCGTGCGTTCAATTTCCCGGAAGATCTGGCTGGACATTTCGCTGACCGCAGTTCCCAGCACATTGGCGGCAGCCTGCGTATTAAAATCAAAAATGTCCAGAAAATCCTCGTGCTCAAAATAGTCATCTGCATTGCCCACCGTCCGGGTAAAGACGGAATATGCGATGCTGACAGCGGCAGCTCTCTTAAAGGAAGCTCCGATGTTGAGTTCATCATATCCTTCCAGATAGGAATCTGCAACGATGTCACTGATCTGCCTGCGATTTTCCTCCCAGTAATCCCTTGCAAGGCGTTCTGCCGCTTCCATGATATGATTTTCCAGAGACCCAGCACCGGCAGGAACATCAAATGCTACATCCAGTGCGCGAATGATTGGCTGCTCATGCTCCGCATTCATTTTCCAGAGCTGTACCGGTCGGGAATTCTTCCGTTCTCCGGTATCTGCCACATCAAATACATACCGCAGTTTCGGCTGCTCGCCGCGCATGTCCAAAAGAGCAATGCCCTTGGAGCCACGCTTCACATAGCGGTTCATCCGATCATTCCAGAGATCGTACTCTGCACAGGCCGTCGCTTCTGGCCTCTGCTTATAGATCATCAGCTGCTCCGCAAAGGGATACTTATAAAGCCGCGCGGATGTGGTCAGAAACGCTGTCCACTGTTCTTTGCTGCCAGTGATCTGTGCCGCAGCTTCCTGCGCCATCTGCATATAATAAGCCGTTTTCGTCATCATCTGTCTTTTTCCTCCTCTCCCTTATTCGTCTGGATATAAATCCAGTGCCTCATATTCTGCATCCGTCATCTCTGCCAGTTTCGCAAGCAGCGAGGCAGTCCACCTGCGCAGGTTTCTGTCCCTTCCGGTCAGACTTTTTTGCATCTTTTGAAGCTCTTCGATCAGCCCTGTCCGTGTGCCAGGGCTGTAAAGCATCATGAGCATCCATTCGTCATCCGTAAAACGCATTTATAACTCCTTTTCTTCGCAGCACCTACGAGGCGGCGCAGGCGGCACCGCCTCCTGCTTTTCCTTCAGCTGATCCAGAACCGATGCTTTCTCCGCCGGTTCTTCCTTCTTTCCGTTATTGATTACGCCGTCAATCATACCGTAATCGTCTTCCATTGCCATTTCTGCGGCTTTCAGATAATTCTCCGGTTTCAAAAATCCGGGCAGCTCTTGGAAGCCGATGGAATCCACATAGTGACAGCTTACAACACCATTCTGTCGTAAAGCCACGATGTCAGACACAGAAAGACTATGCCCAGTAAAATCATCAGGGCGGGAAACATTGAATTTCGAATACAGTTCCTCCAACATCGTATTCTGATCCTTGTAGGGAAGCAGCGGAGCCGTATAAACCACTTCATAATGGTCAATATCCGGCTCCAGCCCCATCCGTTCCAGTTCGCGCATAGACGAAAAGCGTTCATATACCGTATCCTCGCTGCGGCGAAGCTGCAAAATTGCATACTGGTCGGTAGTACTGTCGAGAAATGCCATCATCTTCTCTTCTAATGCCTGATTTCCATGCACTTCATCCCATTTTTCAATTCTTGCCATCGTTCATTTCTCCCTTCTCCATAAACGGCAGGCCGTTTTCCTTTGCTTCCTGTCGCTGCTGTTCCCGCCGCTTTTCACTGTACGGCGGTCGGATACCAACACAGCGTTTCGGAATCGTACAAGTGACCGACCCATGCTCCCGGTGCTCCAAAATAAACTGCTCCGGATACTGTTTTCGCAGTTCCCGAAGCTTCTTAATCAGGCGGCTGTCATGGGTATAAATGCTGGCGGTATCCAGTTCATTATCAAAATTGATGACGGTTTCCTGCTCTGCCTTCGTAAGCTTGTATTTCATCGCTCTGCCTCCTTCGCCTTGGCAGCTTTCACCGGCGTATCCGTTCTGGAAGACAAATCCGAGAGTTTACCCAGCACAGATTCCCGTCTGCTGATTTCCGCTTCCTCTGCACGATCACAAAGTTCATCATAGTCAATCCGCGTCATGGTGCGGCCACCGAACCCATAATCCGAAAGAATCTGGTCTCTGGCTGCATTCATGCTGATTTCCGGGTTGTCGATCTGTCCACCGTCAATTTCCGTAAAGTCCTTATGATATAAGGTATAGTCGTAACCGTCCTCACAGGTCTGAATGGCAAGAAAGCCCTTGCTTCCCAAATCCCATGCACTGCGTTCTTCCGTAATCAGCGGCTCCGGGCGGCATGTACCACCGCCGCGTTCCAGCATTTCTGCCAGCTGACAGATGTGCAAAACATCATACCCCAGGCGCAAATGATATTCGTCCATATATTCGCAGCGAGCTGAGAACTTCCGGTTCGGATACTCGATCTCCACTGCACTGCCATCCGGAATTTTGAAGCGATCCTCGTAGTTGCTGGTGATAAACCGGATATTTTTTGCATTCTCCAGCTCAGGATCAGCCTTTTTCATCTGCCAGAGAACCTTTCTGCCGCCGCGTACCTGCTCCAGCATCTCCGGAGCTACCGGCGCAACGGCAAGACCGTCAAGCTGGGGAATCTTCTGAAGTGCTACCACCCTTGTGCTTTCTTCCAGCGTAGAAGACGGCTGTTTATCCAACACATCCCAGCCAATGTGTCCCTCGGCAATCTGCACCTTGCTGTCCATATCAAAGCAGTGGAATTCCACGCCGTCCTGCTTTTCCTGCAAGGAAAGCAGCGCAGCATTATCCACCAAATAAGCTGCATTCATCATTTTCATGCTCATTTTTTACCTCCAAACTCCAGCTTAAATGCTGCTGCACCGTCCTCGCCAGTCTCTACATGAACGGTTGTGTCATAGTAACGTCCAGACTTCTTGGAATAGCAGTGGGTAAGCCGTGCTTTTCCCTGATTTACCAGTTGCTTTGCCAGTTCCTCTGTCATCTGCTTTCCCAGTGTCTGAAAGAACCTGTTTTCCTTCCAGAGCGCAAATTTACAGCTCTTATCCCTGCAAAACCATCCTTTTGCCGTTTCGCAGACATCACTGCCGCAGGCGGGACAGGAACCAATGACCTTGCGTTCCGGCTGCATCAGCACATCGGCTCCTTTTACAGCCTCGTAGGTTTTAACAAGTCCGCTGACCATGCTGCTGATTTCGCCCATAAAGGCATCGCTGTCATACTCGCCGTGTTCTATTTTCAGCAGTTTTTCCTCCCAGTCTGCCGTCATGGATGGAGACTGAATCTGTTCCGGCACCACCGTCACCAGCGCATTTCCCTTGTCCGTAGAGCAAAGGTATTTCGTTTTCTTATCACCCCTGCGCTCGATAAAGCCTTTCTGCACCAGTTTTTCGATGATGGCAGCGCGTGTGGCTGGTGTGCCGATGCCTTTTCGCTCTACACCAGCCGGGAATTCATCCGAACTGGCACTCTCCATCGCTGAAAGCAGAAGATCTTCGGTAAATCTCTTAGGTGGGCTGGTCTTGCCCTCTTTCAGATCGACACCGGCAAGTTCCAATGTCATGCCTTCCGAAAGCTCCGGAAGATCACCCGCCTCCGCATTCTTCTCAGCATCTTCAACCGGCTTTCCTGCATATTGCCTCCAGCCCATATCCGTGACTGTTTTGCCTTTTGTACGGAACTTCTGACCGGCGCATTCTGTTTCCACTATGGTTTCTGCATAGCGATAAGGTGTTCCGACTGCACAAATCAGCCGCACCGCCAGCATGGTAAGAATCGCCTGTTCTCCACTGGGAAGAGAGGAAATGTCATAACCCGCCGCTGTTTTTGTAGGGATAATAGCATGGTGATCGGTAACTTTCTTAGAATTGATGACCTGCGCTGCATTCACCGGTGCCGGTACATCCGCCTGAATCTGAAAGCTCTGCTGGATCACAGAAACAAGTTCCGGCACCAGCGGTGCCATATCATCCGTCAGATACCGGCTGTCGGTACGGGGATATGTCACGAGTTTCTTCTCGTACAGAGCCTGTGTGTAATCCAGGGTCTGCTGGGCAGTGAATCCCAGCTGCCGGTTTGCTTCTCTCTGAAGCGATGTCAGATCAAACAAGGCCGGGGGCTTCTCTGATTTTTCTTTCTGCTCCACCTTGGTAATGATGGCACTACCCGCCTGACAGCACTCTGCCACCAGTTTTTCTGCATCTGCTTTTGCTTTCATCCGCTCACCACCCGCTTGAAAATCCCGGAATTTCAATTCTGCCGAGTAGAACGGCTCCGGCTTGAACGCCCGGATTGCTGCATCTCGCATAACCACCATCGCAAGCGTTGGTGTCATCACGCGCCCCACATTCAGGGTCTGCCCATACAGACATGAGAAAAGCCGGGTGGCGTTGATTCCGACAATCCAGTCGGCACGCTCCCGGCATAAGGCCGCCTCATATAAGGCATCATATTCTGTTCCCGGTCTAAGCTTCTGAAAGCCTTCTCGGATCGCACTGTCCTCCATCGAGGAAATCCAAAGTCGTTCCACCGGCTTTTTGCAGCCGCACTGATGGTAAACCAGTCGAAAAATCAGTTCTCCCTCACGCCCTGCATCGGTTGCACAGATCAGACTCTCCACATCTTTCCGCTGCATGAGCTTTTTCAGGATTCCGAACTGCTTTTTCGTGCTGGCAGATACCTGATACTGCCAATGTTCCGGCAAAATTGGAAGATCATCATATCTCCACTTAGCATATTTTTCATCATAGGCTTCCGGCTGGGAAAGTTCCACCAGATGCCCCACACACCAGCTGACAAAGTAGCCATTGCCCTCCATATAACCGTCCCCGCGCTGATTTGCCCCGATCACCTTCGAGAGACTCATGGCAACCGAGGGCTTTTCCGCTAATACAAGCTTCATTCGATACTGCTCCTTTCGCAAAAAAATTAGCAGCCAGGCACCGAAGTACATGACTGCTATGTAAGGAACTGTATTCTATTTTAGGTCTACAAACTGGAAGTTGCAGGGCACAATATCTTATCGACCTGCCTTAGCCTGCTTATAAAGCAGAATGCCTTTGATAAGCAATAACAGGAACGTTACTGTTATCGCATACGGCTCTCTCGCCATAGCCAAAAACAAAACAGCAATGATACTGAGTCCTACAGAGATGAATGTAACCGCTTTTTTGCCCTTTTCAAACTTGAAATAGACCATCAGTATTTTCACGATTCCGGCAATCGTCAAGCTGATAAACAATGCCCAATAGATCCTGATTATGAAAGCATTTCCATCTACATATCCTAAGAGATTTACCGAATAGATATATCCATTGACCGGTTTGGGATACAGCGGAAGAAATATCAGCATCAGTGAAAACAAGTCAACAAACCCCAATAACAAATCGCATACGCCATTGAGATTTGATTTGTTTTCTTTTTCTGCTATGAAAATCAATTGCTCTCCAGATAACAAATCATCAATTGATACAGAAAAATAGCTGGATATTTCCTTTAATGAATCTATGCTTGGGTATCCTCTTCCGGACTCCCATTTTGAAATAGCGGTTCTGGAAACAAATAATGCCTCGGCTAATTCTTCCTGTGTCAAACCTCGACTCTTTCTTAATTCCTGAAGCTTTTCATGAAATTCCAAAACCTGCACCTCCCATACCAATTCTATTTTTCTTTTAATGCCAGCATAACTGCCGCTTTATAAAGCTTAAACAATCCGGCACTTAGCAGTACACCGCCTACGATATCCGTAAACCAATGTACTCCGGAAATCAATCTCCCAGTCACCATGAATACCGAAAAAGCGATTGCCGCAATCGTTATGATTCGTTTTACCCCAATGCCAGAAAGTCTACGCTGGATTTGCTCGATCAAGACAGGCATTACACTTAATACCAACAAGGTAGTTGAGGACGGATAAGAAGCCTCCATAATTCCTTCGATTAAAATCGGTCTGTAATTGATTGGGATCATTTCAAAAATCGCATATGCCAAGAACACGATGACAAAATACACACCCAAAATCATGATATCTGCATCCACCCTGAAAAGGCTTCTTCTTTTGATCAACTGTACAAGTCCAATCCCTGCGAAAATAAGGCATATTACGACAGGCACCAGCCCCATCCAATCGGTAATCGTATAAATTGCCATGTTTACCCCTGTGAAATGGTGAAACCAGCAATTGAATGTTGCAAATCCAATACTTGTTCCGTTTTGACCAAGCGGCTGCACATCCACAGACTGAATCAAAGCTGTCCATACTGCAAACATTGCAAGGAATATGCTTCCAATCAGCAAATTCTTCTTTTCGCTCTTTTTCATAATTCTACATCCTTTCTGTTTTGGCTTGTCTTTCCGACAACTCCACCTTATCAAAAAGTGTAAAACTATGAAAGAAACGCTCTTTCACATGCATGATACGATTCGTATCATGCCCGCAAATGCTTGTTTTTTCGATGTTTTTAGATTTTCTTTCCCTCTAAATTTCGATTTGTATCACTGTTCTCTCTCTATTTTATCAGATATCACCTACAGTTTCCATAGCTTCATTGCTCAAAACACTCCATTCACAAACCATTTAGCTATGTAAAAGGGACGGCTTCTCAGCCGCCCCTCAGGTCAACACAGTCTTAATTAGACAGGTTCATCATCCGATTCCGCTTCGTAATCCTCGTTTACATCCACTTCTTCGTCCTCGTCACCGTCATCCTCCGGCAGCTGGAGCGCGTCTTCATCCTCATCGTGATAATCCGCATCAGGGTCCGGTTGATTTTTCTTGGATGCAGGCTTTACGCCCTTCATCTTGATATAGAGATAACCGCCGACACCGGCTGCACCAATCACAAACAGAAGCAGCATAATCATCGGAAGCGGAGACGCTTTCTTCTGCTCGCTCTCTGTTTTCTGCTCTTCCGGTGCAGGCTCCGTCTCCTGCGGCTTTTCGGTTTCCGCAGGTTCCGTGACTTCCGGCTCCTTCTCCTGATACTTGGCGGCTTCCTCTTCATCCATCAGTGCAAGCAGATCGGCCTCATCCACCATGTTCAGGAAATGCACATTCTGGTTGCCGTCTTTATCGCGGTCGATAATCAGATAGAAGGTGTTGCCCGCCTTTGTCACCAGCGTAATGAACTGCTGGCTGGATTTATCTTCTTCCTCACCGATATCATCCACCAGCGTCATATTTCCTTCCGGAGTCAAAGCTGTACTGGATTCCGTCTCATCCTCGGATGACATTCCGCCCTGCATCAGATCCAGAAACAGCTTCAGAGCATCTTCACTGAACATGCTGCTGTCATTTGCGGAATCCGTGACATTCAGGTACTTTCCATGTGCATATCCGGTTTTGCCGTTGAAATTCACCTTATACCAGTCACCGTATTTTTCGACAATCTCCACCGTATCGCCTGAATGCAGATATCCGATAATCTCCTGATCCATGCCGGGACCGGAACGAAAATGCAGGCTGGTGATACCCGGCACCACTGTACCCATCTGCTTTCGAGACTTTTCGCTGCCGATGTTGTATTCCTTGCCGCCCACCGTAACGATCAGGTTCCCATCCGCATCCGTAGAAACCTCATAGCCATCCGGCAGCACCTGCATATCCGGGTCGATTTCGATGCTGTCGGTATTGTCCGTTTTCCCTGCATTTGCGCTTCCTGCTGCATCCGCTTCCTGCGCAGCGGTACTGACAGATGTGTTCTTCTGCACATCATCGCCCGTATAGGCAAACGCAGTAGTCGCAAAGGTTCCTGCCACCATCACGCTGGCAAGCAGCATTGCCATCATCTTTTTCATTCCATATCCTCCGTTTCTTTCTCGTCCAGTTTCATGTTTTCCGGGTTGGGAACCGCAGCCTGCGCCATCTGAATGATGACTGCCAGCTGTTCCGGGGTCAGGCTCTGGGCATGTACCATTTCACAGATTTCGCTGTTTTCCTGTTCGTGGTACTTTCTGTCCCATTCCTTTCTGCGCTCCTCCCACTCATCGCGTTTTCTGCGGGCTTTCTCCCGCTCCGCAGCAATCTTTTCCAGTTTCAAGCTCATATCGTTTCCTTTCCGGACGAATAAACGCCCTGTTTTTATCGAATTCTTCCCATACAGTAGTAATGCTGCCGCCAGTAGTTCGTCTCAATGGAAGCATAGGAAATTGGGTTGCCGCAGTGAATCATCATCCCGTTGCCGACATAAATGCCCACATGGGATGCGCCACTGGTGTTGTAGGTTTTCTGGAAGAAGATCAGGTCTCCGGGCTTTGCCTCACTCTTCGGGATAATGTCGCATTTTCCCATCAGACCGTTGGCCGTCTGCCTGCCTACATTCCAGCCATTGCCGCAGTGGTTGATGACCCAGCTTACAAAACCGGAGCAGTCAAAACTGGTACTCGGCGAGCTGCCGCCCCAAACATAGGGATAACCGAGATATTTCTCTGCTTCGGTAATCATCTTCCGGAATTTTTCATCCGTCAGAGCTTCGCCCGGAATGTCGTAATCCTGATATTCTCCGCTGGAACCCGCGCCATCCGGCGTTGCAAAGGCGATGCCTGCAAACAGGTCATCCCGATTGCCACGGCAATCCAATGTGACTTCGTAGCGTTGCAGCTGGTCATCTGTAAGACCGGAATTTCTGGCAACATAGTCCACGCCCCGATTGAGCAGCGTCACATTGAGGATTTTATACTCATACTGTACCGTTACCTGATAGGTGTAGGTGTGTCCGGTTCCGGTGATCGGATTGTAACTATAACCCACACGGGTTTCTTTCCTTGTCCGGATTTCCACCTTTTCCACCAGCTTCAACTCATACTGCGCTTCAAAAATACTCTGGAGCCGAGCCTGCACCTGGCTTCTCGTATAGTTTTCAAATTCTACGGTCAGCAGAGATGCAAGCTCATAGGGATTGTGACCGATTTCCGCCAGATTGTAGCGATACTCGTCATAGCCCGGATGGTCGGTTTCAATACGGTCGATTTGTTTGCGAAGTTTATCTTCCAGCTTGGTATAATCCGTCTCCACGCCTTTCAAATCTTCATCTTCCGCTGTGTAGGAAGTTCCCAGCACTACATTGCCGCCGCCATTGATCAAGACGGAGCAGGACGATACCGACCCGGCAATCACCAAAACAAGCAGTCCCACGGCTGCAATGCCGATGATGATATGCGAGTGGCTCTGCACAAACTGAAATGCCTTTTCCGTCATGCTGGCAGTACCCTGCGCAGCTTTGGCTGTGCCAGCTGCTGTGTTCTCCGCTGCGGCTGCACCTGCCTTCGCAGCGGCATACTCTTTTTTGATAGCCTGCTTCTGCCGCCATCTGGAAAAGAAATTCGAGCCAGCCTGCGGATCAGACTTCATGCGTTCCGCAAAGATGGAATCCACGGCATCTTTATCTGCTTTTTTCTCCAACCGCTCCAGCTTTTTGTACTGCCGCAGCTTTCGACCATATTGGAACCTGGAACCGGCACGGGCTGCGCCTTCCGCTGAACCTTCGGTAAAATGCGCTGCTTCCACACCGGAATTATTATCCTGGTCGGCATTGCGCACACTCTGATGCGTTTTGGCTGAAAGTGCATCTGCCGCAAGATTTCCCGTTTTCTTTGGCTTTCCGCCTTTTTTTCCGGAAGCGGCTGCATTCTTTTTCGCCTTTACCTCCTGCTCCGATTTCAGCTTCTTGCTGCGCATCTTGGCAAGATCGGCCTCGTGACGAATCTGCCTTCGGTGTTCCGCTTTTTTCTTGCTGCTTTCTCCCGTACTGCTATCGGCGGCTTTGCTTCTGAAATCGCGAAGGGTGTTCTCCGCACCCTCGCGCTCCTGCCGCAGCTTGTCTCCGAGATTCGGATTTTTCTTGCCAGCCATCGCTTACACCCCCTTTACTTCCTGCACTTCGGTTAATTTGGTCGTCATGATCCGGTACAGTTCCAAATCGGTCGGGAAACGATCAACGAACGGCAAAATCACATTTCCGTAGAACAGCAATCCTTCGCCTTCACCGGAGTGGGTCACATAGGACAGCTGGTGCGGACTGATATTCAGCTGATCCGCCAGAATCTGACGGTCACCGGCTGCCTGATTCAGCATATAAATGAAGTCGCTGTTCTCAAAAATGTTTGTCACTTCGCGGGAAGAAAGCAGATCTTTCACGTTCTGGGTGATGCCGGTTGGAATACCGCCCCATTTACGGAATCGCTTCCAGATTTCCACGCTGTAAGCCGCTGTCTGCTCTTCTTTCAAAAGCAGATGGAACTCGTCCATATAGTAGCGGGTGGCTTTACCTGCGTTGCGGTTGGCGGTCACACGCCCCCAGACCTGATCCTGCACCACCAGCATCCCGATCTTTTTCAGCTGCTTGCCCAGTTCCTTGATGTCATAGCAGACCAGCCGGTTATTGATATCTACGTTGGTGCGGTGGTTAAACAGGTTCAGAGAACCGGTTACATAGATTTCCAGTGCTGTTGCCACATGGTGTGCTTCCTTTTCATCCTGCCTGAGCAGTGCCTCATACAAGTCCTGCAACACCGGCATGTTCTCCGGCACCGGATTCTCAAAATAGGTCTGGTAAATCTGATGAACGCAACGGTCGATAACCGTCTTTTCTACCGGCTGCAAGCCTTCTTTGCCGCCCACGATCAGCTCGCACAGGGACAAGATGAAATCTGCTTTCAGGGCAATCGGATTATCTTCTTCCGAATAATTCGCGTTGATGTCCATCGGGTTGATATACTGCGTGCTGGAAGGGCTGATCTTAATGACCTGCCCCTCAAATTTCTGCACCAGTGCCGTGTACTCGGCTTCCGGATCGCACACAATTACATCGTCATCCGTCACCAGAAACGCATTGGCGATTTCTCGCTTGGCAGAGAAGGATTTACCGGAACCGGGAGTACCCAGAATCAGCCCGTTGGGGTTTTTGAGCTTTTTCCGGTCAACCATAATCAGGTTGTTGGACAAAGCATTCAGCCCATAGTACAGAGCCTCTTTCCCGGTCTGAAACAGCTCCTGGGTGGTAAACGGCACGAAAATTGCCGTGCTGCTGGTAGTCATGCTGCGCTGAATCTCAATCAGGTTCTGTGCCAGCGGCAGGCAGCTCATCAGCCCCTGCTCCTGCTGAAAGTCCAGACGGCGCAGGTTGCAGTTGTACTTCTGCGCGATACTGGAAGCTTGAAACACATTGGTTTCCAGCTCCTGCTCCGTCTCGCCGGTGTTCATCACCAGAAAGGTCAGCAGGAACATACGCTCATTCTGGCTCTGCAATTCCTTCAGCAGTGCCTTTGCGTCCTTGCCGTAAGTTGCCAAATCTGACGGAATGATGTCCATATCGTATCCGGAACGGACAGCTTTCTTCTG
>OBAF01000660.1_pt1 | contig 27487 bp, 25 predicted proteins | sample 1517851 | NCBI WGS metagenome assembly OBAF01 (sample SAMN04571706, study PRJEB22368) | human gut metagenome | biome: human gut; material: stool | host: Homo sapiens | place: Luxembourg | collected 2012-10-19 | reverse complement strand
ACTGCCGGGAGTGCAAGGAGCGCTTCCGGGCCGACAAGCTCATCGAGGACTGGTGCCAGCAGGAAAAAGTGGAGCTGCCCAAGCCCATCGACGCGTTCTCCCAGCAGGAGATGAAGGATTTCATTGAGGAGCACAACATCCCCTGCCCCTCCTGCGGCAAGCATAATTTCACCGATATCCGCCAGTTCAACCTGATGTTCAAGACGTTCCAGGGCGTCACCGAGGATGCCAAGAACACCGTCTATCTCCGTCCCGAGACGGCCCAGGGCATCTTCACCAACTTTGTGAACACCCAGCGCACCACCCGCCGCAAGCTGCCCTTCGGCGTCTGCCAGATCGGCAAGTCCTTCCGCAACGAGATCACCCCGGGCAACTTCATCTTCCGCGTCCGCGAGTTCGAGCAGATGGAGCTGGAGTTCTTCTGCAAGCCCGGCACCGACCTGGAGTGGTTCAACTACTGGCGCACCTTCTGCCACAACTGGCTGCTGGGCATCGGATTGAAGGATGAGAACCTGCGCCTGCGTGACCACGACCCCGAGGAGCTGTGCTTCTACTCCAAGGCCACCACGGACTTCGAGTTCCTGTTCCCCTTCGGCTGGGGCGAGCTGTGGGGCGTGGCCGACCGTACCGACTACGACCTGACCCAGCACCAGACCGTCTCCGGCAAGGACCTGACCTACTTCGACCCCGAGACCAACGAGCGCTACATCCCCTACGTGGTCGAGCCGTCCCTGGGCGTGGAGCGCAGCGTCCTGGCCGTGCTGGTGGATGCCTACGACGAGGAGGTCGTGGACGCGGAGAAGAACGACGTCCGCGTGGTGCTGCACCTGCACCCGGCCCTGGCGCCCTACAAGGCCGCCATCCTGCCCCTGAGCAAGAAGCTCTCCGAGCCCGCCCGCAAGATCTACGAGGACCTGTCCAAGGAGTGGATGCTGGACTTCGACGAGACCGGCTCCATCGGCAAGCGCTACCGCCGCGAGGACGAGGTGGGCACGCCCTTCTGCATCACCGTGGACTTCGACACCGTGGGCGATGCCGAGCACGCCGGCGACAACTGCGTCACCGTCCGCGAGCGCGACACCATGGAGCAGGTGCGTATCCCCATCAGTGAGCTGAAGGCCTATCTGGCCGAGAAGCTGGCCTATTAAGCGTAAAAAAAGAAAGCCCCGCGGGGCTTTCTTTTTTTGCTCACATATCCACGATCTGCAATTCGCTCTCGTCCACCTTCTGCATGTCTTTCTTGTTCATCATGTCGTACATACAGGGCACCACGAACAGCGTCATCAGCGTGGCGTACAGCAGTCCGCCGATACAGACCACGGCGATGGGCTGCATCAGCGCCGTGCCGGCGTTTTTCGCCGTGGCGGTGACGATCAGGCCCAAAATCGTGGTCAGACTGGTCATCAGGATCGGCCGCAGGCGGGTCACGCCCGCGTCGATGATCGCCTCCCGGCGCTCCATGCCGGACAGCCGCTGCTGGTTGATGTAATCCACCAGCACGATACCGTTGTTGACGATGATGCCCACCAGCATCACAAAGCCGATCAGGCTGATGACAGATACCTCGATCCCCGCGATCAGCAGGGCCAGGAAGCCGCCGGTAAAGGCCAGCGGGATGGTAAACATGACGATGAACGGGGATTTCAGCGACTGGAACTGTGCCACCATGATGAAGTACACCAGCACCACGCCCAGCAGCAGCATCAGCAGCAGCTGGCTCATGGCCTCCATGATCTGCTCGTTCTCTCCGTTGAATTCCGCGGTGACGCCCTCCGGCAGCGTCAGACCGCTGACGGCCTGCTGCGCCGCGGAGGTCACGTGGGTGACGTTGTAGCCATCGGCGATGGCGGCGGTCACGGTAACGCACCGGCGCTGCTGGTCACGGGAGATGGTGTTCATGGACACCGTCTCCGTCACGGTGGCCACATCGCCCAGCTTGAAGGTCTTGTCCTCCTCGCTGTCCCCGGTCAGCTGCCCCGCGGCGCTGCTGCCGGTCATGCCTGAGGCGCTGCCAGTCATGGCGGAGGACGCGCTGCTCTCCGCCGACAACTCCAGCTCCAGCAGGTTCTCCCGCTTGAGGACGCTGCCCTCCGCCGCGTCCACGGTCAGGTCCATGTCCTCGCTGTCCAGCGTCACATCAGAGACGCTGGCGCTGCTCTGCAGCGCCGCGGCGATCTGCATATACACCTGGGCCACGGTCAGGCCCTTCTCCGCCGCCGCCTTCCGGTCGATGGTCACCTGCAATGCCGGGGCCGAGGCGTCCAGCCCGTCGCTGACCTCGCTGACGCCCTCCACCTGCTCCAGCCGCCGGGCGATGGTCCGGGCACTGCTCTGCAGGTCCGCCATATCGCTGCCGAACACCTGCAGCGACACGCCGCTGCCGGTCATATAGCTCATCATACCGCTCATCACGCCGCTGGCCGTCACCTCACAGGGCAGGTCGGCACACAGCGTCTCGATCTCCTTCCCCGCCACAGAGCCGAAGGTCCCCTCCGGCATGGTGATGTAGCCCTCCACGTCATAGCTGCCGCCGGAGGTGCCGCCCATGGCGCCGCCCATGTTCAGGCCGCCCATGGTGCCGCCGCCCATCATAAAGCCGGCGTCCTGCACGTCGTCCACAGTCATCACCCGCTCCAGCACCTCGTCGGCCAGCCGTACCGCCTCCTCGCGGGAGGTGTCCTCCGGCATGGTGATGGTCAGGGACAGGTTGTTCATATCCATCTCCGGCATAAAGGTAAAGCCGCGGCGCAGGCACGCGCCGGCACTGGTCACCAGCAGCACCAGCGACAGCAGCAGCACGCCGGCCTTGTGGTCCAGCGAAAAAGCGATGGCCTTCCGATAGGCGGGATAGACCTTGTCCAGCAGGCCCGGCTTCTGCACCATGGGCCGGCGCAGCATACCGCTGGCCATCGCCGGCACCAGTGTCAGCGCCACCAGCAGGCTGGCCAGCAGCGAGTAGGTAATGGTCAGCGCCAGATCGGTGAACAGCTGGCGGGTCAGGCCCTCTACGAACACGATGGGCGCGAACACGCACACGGTGGTCAGGGTAGAGGCCGTCACCGCGCCCAGTACCTGGCCCGCGCCGGACACCGCCGCCTGAATGATGGTGGCGCCCTTGGCCCGCAGGCGGTAGATATTCTCAATGACCACCACGGAGTTATCCACCAGCATACCCACCGCCACGGCCAGACCGCTCAGGGAGATCATGTTGATGGTCACGCCGGTGAAGTACATAAGTACGATGGCAAAGATCACGCTGACGGGGATAGATACCAGCGTGATGACCGTTGGCCGCCAATCCCGCAGGAACAGGTACAGAATGACCACGGAGAACAGCGCGCCCCACAGCAGCGACGAGGTGATGGTCTCCACGATCAGGTAGATATAGTCGCCCTGGTCCATCAGCGGCGCGAAGGACAATCCCTCGTACTGGCCCTCCAACTCCTCGAACCGTGCGCTGATGTTATTGGACACCTCCGCCGTGGCGTAGTTGGACTGCTTGGTAAAGGTGATGAGAATGCCGTTGTCGCCGTTGACCTTGGTGTACAGCTCCCCGGCGTTGTCCGTGACCACCACGGTGGCGATGTCGCCCAGTGTCACCGGCTCGATGCCGTCCATGCCCAGGTCCAGCAGCACCATATCCTCCAGCTCCTGGCGGGAGGACACGTTCTCGCCCACGGATACCATGTATTTCACGCCGCTGTCGTCCTCAATGTACCCGGCAGGCATGGCGAAATTCTGTGCCGTCAGCAGCTGGCTGACGGCGGAGATGGACAGCATCCCGCCCACGTCCGTCTGGTCGGCGATGGACTTGTACGCCTCGTTGATCTGGTCCATGCCGGCCTCGATCTGGGTCATGGCCTCATCCAGCTGTATCTGCGCCTCCGTCAGCTGAGTAATGCCGTCGATCAGGGAGAGCGTCATGTCATAGACCTCACTGGTGACCTTCCGCTTCAGCTCGCCGCTTTCCAGATCCTGCATCAGCTTATCCAGCGTCGCGTTCAGCCGTTCCAGCGTCTTTTTCAGCTGTTCCTGCCCGGGCACGGTGATGGGCGGCTCACCGGGATCCGGATCCGGGTCTGGCCCCGGGATCTGGCCCCGGGCCTCCTTCAGATATTCGTACAGCTTATCCACCGCCGCGCCCGCCTTGGCCGCCGCGCCGGCGGCAATGGCCTCCTTGGCCTCATCCAGCTGTGCCTGCCCCTTTTCCACCTGGTCCTTGGCCTTCTGCAGATCCAGCTTCGTCTTGTTCAGTTCGGTACGCACCGCATCCGCCAGCTTCTCCGACAGGGCGTCCAGCTTGGCCTCGTCCAGGATCACATGGGCCTCCCGGGTCACGGCGCCGCTGACCGAAATGCTGGCCACGCCGGACACGCCCTCCAGCTTGGGGGACAGCTCTCCGGTGACGAAATCGCTGAGCGCGTACACGTCCATGTCCTCCCGGGTCACGGCGGCCACCATCACCGGCAGCATGGAGGGATTGATCTTCAGCACATAGGGGGCGGAGACGGTGTCGTCCCAACTGCCCTGCAATACGGAGATCTTCTGCTGGATGTCCACACTGATGGTATCCATATTGGCGCCGTCCTCGAACTCCAGCGTGACCATGGATACGCTGTCCTGGCTGGTGGAGGTGACGGTCTTGATCTTATCCAGCGTAGCCATGGACTGCTCCACCGGCCTGGTGATGGACTGCTCAATGGACTCCGGGCTGGCGCCGGGATCAGAAGTGACGATGATGACATAGGGAAAGTCCATGTTGGGCAGCAGATCCGGTGTCATTTTCAGATACGCCACCACGCCCAGCACGATAATGCCCAGCACCGTCACAAAGATCGTCAGCGGTTTTTTCACGCTGAATCCGGCCATATCCGTCCCTCCTTTTTCCGCCTGCAGCGCCCACGCACCCAGGGTAAAACTGTAATAATGTGTAAGTGTACCATCCCCGCCGCCGACTTGCAAGCGGGACGGCGCAGAATTCACGAAAGCGTTACAAATACAGGGTTTTTTCGGGAAAATAGTTCGGAGTTCGTAGTATTCTTTGCGCCGTCTTTACGCGTCCGGACGATGAAAAACGCGGACGCACCTGCGTCCGCGTTTTTCGCAAATAAGAAAGAGAAAAGGGAAGAAAACAGCAAAATCAGCCGGTGCCCCGTTACAGCAGCGTGCACAGCAGGCGCAGCTCGGCGGCCAGCCACACCGGCATCAGTATGGCGGTGACACGGCACACGGGGTTGATGTTCCCCGTCAGCAGGCACACCAGCGTGAACGCCAGAATAACCGCGATCACAACAGCGGCGATCGCCTTTGCCGGGGAAGTCTTGGTTTTCGTGTTTGTCATAGGGAACAACTCCTTTCTGTATTGTGGCCAAATCATACCACAAAGGTTGGTGCTTGTAAAATTGATTATTCTACAGTATAATATAGGCATAAACTATAATTTGGAGAGCCGCCTATGACCAACCAGGACATCGAGACCTTTTTCGCCGTGCTGGACCACGGCACCATGACCGCCGCCGCCGAGGCGCTGTACATTACCCAGCCGTCCCTGTCCGCCCGGCTGAAGGCACTGGAGGACCAGGTGGGCGCGCCTCTGTTCCACCGTGGCAAGGGCCAGCGCCGCATCACCCTGACGGATGCGGGCCAGCACTTCCTGCCTCTGGCCCGCCGGTGGCAGAACCTGCTCTCGGAGACGCAGACCTTCGCCGCCGCGGAAAAGCGTGAGTTTCTCCACGTCATCGCCGCCTACACCGCCAACCAGTACATTCTGCCCCCGGTGTACCAGCGGTTTCTGGAGCGTGAGCTGCCGGTGAACCTGTGGGTGGAGTCCATGCGGACGGACCAGGCGGTGTCCGCCGTAGCCCGGGGCGACGCGGACATGGCCATCGTGGACGGCGCATTGCACTACGATCTGCAGATCGAAGCCAAACCCCTGTTCCGCGAGGGCTTCTTCCTGGTAGTGCCCAAAACGGTGGCACTGACGGAACCGGTAGAGGCCACCACCATGCACGTGCAGGACGAGATACTCATCTACGGCCAGCCGGAGATACTGCAATGGCACGACTACTGGTACGGCGTGGATGCCCGCCCCCTGCTGTACACCGACACGCCCCAGCTGGCCGAGACCCTGCCCGCCTGCGGCAAGCGCTGGAGCATCATCCCCGCCGGCGCCACCGAGCCCTATCTGCGGATGTTCAGCAACGTGCAGGTGCTGCGCCTGGCCCACCCGCCGGCGGAGCGCACCTTCTACCTGGTCACACCCAAGGGCCGCGCCCTCTCCGCCGCTGCGGAGACACTGCTGGAGGACCTGCGGGTGCAGATACAGGATCTGGAGGGCATCACCTGGTATTGAGCAGCGAAAGAGACACACCCTTCGGTGTGTCTCTTTCTGTCGTTTTGTGTCGCATTCCGTCCTATCCCCGCCGCAGCTGGCCCCGGATCAGCCGCGTCACCGCGTCTGCCAGCCACCCGATGGCCGGCAGGCGCTCCATGGCCTGTCCGTAGATACGCCGGGCGTCCGGCACCTCCCGGTCGCTTCCGGTGAACAGACACACCGGCAGCACGCCCCGCAGCCGCAGGGCCGCGGCCTCCGCCGCCGTGTCGTCCACGCCGCGCTTCCCGGTGTAGGCCCATCCGCCCAGGCCGTTGGGTATCCGCTGGTCGTCGTTGGGGCTGGCGTCCGAGAGCACCAGCAGCAGCGACTGCTCGCTGCGCCGCTGCCGCAGCAGCCAGCCCATGGCCCGCAGGGCCAGCCCGTCCCGGTTCCACCCCGCGGCCACATAGTCGAACACCCCCTCGTTCTGCTCCGGATGGTCATAGTCCCGCAGCACCCGCAGCACCGTGCAGCCGCTGACGGAGCAGAAGGCCGTCACCCGCACGGGGATGCGGCACCGGCTCAGGCTCTCTGCGATAAGATACGCCTGTGTGGCCAGCTTCTCCTGCTGCCGATTCTGCGAGGCCGATCCGTCCAGCAGCAGGTCCACGGACAGCTCTCCCGGCTCCTGCGGCGACCGGCGGGAAAACACCCGCTCGTCCCCCAGCGCCCCGGCGCGCCAGGCCAGCTCCGGCCGCAGCCTCCCGGCGCGGCCCGTACCGCCCTCGTCCTCCGCCCGCAGCAGCAGCGTGTTCTGCAGCTTCTGCGTCAGCTGTGCGATGGCCAGCTTGTTTTCCACCAGATGCTCCTGATAATACGCCCGGTTCTTCTCCCGCTGCTGCCGGAAGTGGGCCGCGTCCCAGGCCGCCTCCGGCGCGGGCGCGCGGCCCACCGGCTCGCCGCGGGTAAAGTGCAGCCGGCAGTTCTTGTGCACGCCGGTGCACAGGGTGCGCTCCGCCTCGCTGAGCTGCCCCGGCGTCAGCATGGACGCGCCGAAGCAGTCCTCCACATACCGCCGCAGGATCGGCTCCGGCGTCCGGCCCTGCAAAAAACTGAACAGCGTCTGCTTCTGCAGGCCGCCGCTGCCGCCGGGCGCGTCATGTGACAGCGCCCGCAGGGCGTTGGGCCGCACAAAGTGCACGCCGCCGCTTTTGTCCCGCTTTCGGCCTACCCACGCCGCCCACTGGCGGTCGTCGGCGGCCCGGCGGGCGCGGCGGAACCAGGTGTACAGCACGCGCTCCGTCCGCTGGATCAGCTGCGCCTCCGTGCTGTCCCCCGGCGCGGCCAGCTCGTCCAGCAACGGCGACAGGGCCGGGTCCTCCGGCTGTTCCAGCACGCGGCAGGCCCAGGCCCGGCGCACGGCGTCCCCGTTCATGCCCTCGGCCACCGGCGTCTGCGCCAGCAGCCGGCGGGCATAGTCCCGCCGCAGCGCCGGCAGCAGCGGCCTCTCCGCCGCGCCGCGGGCGAACACCGCCCCCTCCAGCACCAGGAAGAATATGTCCGTGTACAGTGCCTCCTGCGCCGACCGGTGAAACTCGTTCAGCAGCGGCCGGAACCGGTCAAAGTCGTAATACCGGCAGGCCAGACCCAGCACCGTATTGCCGTACAGCTCGGCATCCCCCGCCCGGTCGAAGGTCAGCAGCTCCGGCTTGCGGGCATAGTCCCCCCAGCCGTTCCACACCTGATTTTCCGCCCGGCGCGTCTCTCTGTCCTGTCTGTCCATATCAGTCGAACAGCTTGTCCCGGGTGGCGTCCCTGGGCAGGCGCGCCCACACCGCGTCCGCCACCAGCTGGCGCTCAAAGGGCTCAAATGCCTTGTTGATGATGCCCAGGTCCAGCGCCTGCCCGGAGGGTATCCCCTTCTCGATCAGGTGCAGTGCCGCCAGCAGTCCCCGCAGGTCCAGCGCCTTGGTGGATATCTCACCGCTGTCGCACTTGGTCCGCAGGTCCCGGAACAGCGCCGTCAGCTGCTCGGCCCACTCCCGCTTCAGGGTGGGGAAGCTGCGCCGCAGCAGCTTCTGCAAATTCTCGTCGGAGATCACCGGCATATCCACCACCACGAACCGGCTCACCAGCGCCTCGTTCAGCTCACGGGTGCCGGCGTAGCCGTAGTTCATGGTGCCGATGAACCGCGCCGCGTCGTCCAGCTGTATGCGCTCATACCCCGGCACGTCGATGACGCGCCGGTGGTCCAGCGTGGCGTGCAGCACGGCCAGCGCCTCGTTCTTTGCCATGTTCACCTCGTCCAGCACGCCGAAGCCGCCCAGCCGCGCACAGGCGCACACCGGTCCCTCCCGGAACACCACCTGCCCGTCCTTCAGCGTGTCCGCGCCGATCAGGGCCGCCGCGTCCACGTTCACATACATGGACACGTCCCACACCGGCCGTCCGAACAGCGCCGCCAGGTCCTCCGCCAGCACGTTCTTGCCGGTGGCCTTCGGCCCCGCCAGCAGCAGGTGCTCGCCGCACAGCAGTGCCGCCGCCGCGCTCTCCCATACCTCCCTGCCGTAGTAGAGATACTTCGGCACGGGCACGCGCTCCTGTGCCTCCGGCGTCAGGGGGTGGGCCTCCCGGAAGCGGCGTACCTCGTCCAGCAGGCCGCTGTCCACGCCCTCGTCCCGCAATTCCTTCCAAATATCCATAGACTCGCCTCATTTCATCTCCGGATGATGCCAAATTATACTCCCGCCGCCCGCTAAGTGTCCGTTAAGGATGTGCGGTCCGTCCCCTTTGTCATATCCGCCCGCGTTCCGCCATATAGATAGAGCACAACGGCATGGGAGTGTTGCGTTATGCGAGACGATCTGGAGCAGCGGGCCAAAGAGCTGGCCCTGTACATGATAGAGAACCGGACCACCGTCCGCGCCGCCGCCAAGAAGTTCGGCGTCAGCAAATCCACCGTACACAAGGACCTGTCCGAGCGCCTGGCCCTGTGCGACCGGGCGCTGTACACACAGGTAAAGGCCATACTGGACGAAAACCGTTCCCAGCGGCACATTCGCGGCGGAATGGCCACGCGCCGCAAGTATAAGGGGATATGAAAAAAGGGACGGCGCCGCCGTCCCTTTTCCCGTATAAACCAAAACGGACACCCTTTCGGATGTCCGTTGCGTTTGGTCATTAGCCAATGTTGTTCAGCTTCAGCGTCAGCGCGCTCTTCTTGTGGGCCGCGTTGTTCTTGTGCAGCAGACCCTTTGCAGCAGCCTTGTCGATCGCCTTGACCGCCACCTTGTAAGTGCCCTCGGCCTCGGTGCGATTGCCTTCAACGGCAGCAGCCTCGAACTTCTTGATAGCAGTCTTCAGTGCGGACTTATTGGCTTTGTTGCGAGCATTTCTCGTCTCTGCCACCAGAACACGCTTCTTAGCAGACTTGATATTCGGCAAACCAAACACCTCCCCGACTTGAATTTTTTGTGCAGCGAAAATATACACTTCCACGCAGGATGATATTTTAGCATCTTTGCCTGAAAAATGCAAGACTTTTTTGCAATTTCCGCGGCAGTTTTTGTATAAAAGCGATTTCACCGGCCATGCTACCCAAAAGCCACAATATTTTGTGTTCAGAAGGGAGCGTTGACCACTACTATGAACCTCTCGCGTACCGATCTGGCCGTGGAAACAGCGGAGGCGCTGCCCACCGGCCGGGATATGTTTGCCCCCGGCACCGGCGTCACCAAGTCCGAATGCCTGCTGTGCGGCTGTCCCGTCACCCGCATCCATGTCCATACCCCGGCGGGCGCCCGGGCCATCGGCAAGCCCGAGGGCCGCTATATCACCATCGACCTGCGCCCCGCCCTGTCCCGTCAGGAGGCGCTGACCGGCCGGGCCGCCCTCTGCCTGTGCCGCGAGCTCCGCGCCCTGCTGCCGCCGCCATCGGACGGCCCCGCCCTGGTGGTGGGGCTGGGCAACGACGCCATGACCCCCGACGCCGTGGGGGCGGCGGCGCTGGAGCACCTGCTGGTCACGCGGCACATGGTTCGTTCCATGCCCCGGCAGTTCGGCGCGCTGACGCCTGTGGCGGCCCTGGCCACCGGCGTGCTGGCCCGCACGGGGGTGGAGACGCTGGAGCTGATCCGCGGCGCGGCGGACCGCCTGCACCCCTCGGTGGTCATCGCCATCGACGCGCTGGCCGCCCGCAGCCGTCACCGGCTGTGTGCCACCGTGCAGCTGGGGGACACGGGCCTGATCCCCGGCAGCGGCGTAGGCAATCACCGCAAGGCAGTCAACGCCCGGACGCTTGGCGTGCCGGTCATCGCCCTGGGCGTCCCCACGGTCATCGACGGCGCGGCCCTCTGCGGCGACGAGGACGCCCCGCCCACCGGACTGTTCGTCACGCCCCAGGACATCGACCGCCGCGTCCGTGAGCTGGGCCGGCTCATCGGCTATGGCGTCACCCTGGCGCTCCAGCCCGGCCTGACGCCGGAGGATGCAGCAGCCCTGCTGGGATAGCCCTTGCAAAATCCTCCCCGACGCGGTACAATAGGACATCAAAACTTCGGAACGGGAGGTATCGCACATGGAATTCAACCCCCAGATACAGCTGGCCGGCCTGCTGGAGTGGATGGCCGAGCAGATGCACGCCTGCCACGGCAAGACCGCCGTCATCGGCATCTCCGGCGGCAAGGACAGCTCCACCGTGGCCGCCCTGGCCGTGGCCGCCTATGGCCGCGAAAACGTCCTCGGCGTCCTCATGCCCGACGGCGTCCAGCCGGACATCGACTACTCCCAGGCACTGGTGGAGCACCTGGACCTGCCCCACACCACCATCAACATCCACGACGCTGTTCAGGGCGTGCTGGACGAGATGGAGAAGGCGGGCCTGACCCCCAGCCGCCAGACAAAGGTCAATCTGCCCAGCCGCGTCCGCATGGCCACCCTGTATGCCGTGGCCCAGTCCGTAGAGGGCGGCATCGTCATCAACACCAGCAACCTCAGCGAGGACTGGGTGGGCTACTGCACCATCTACGGCGACAGCGCCGGCGCCTTCTCCCCCCTGGGGATGTACACCACCGAGGAGGTCGTCGCCCTGGGCCGTCAGCTTGGCCTGCCGGAGAAGTTCCTCATCAAGCCGCCGTCCGACGGCCTCACCGGCCTGACCGACGAGGACAATCTGGGCTTCCCCTACCGCGCGGTGAACGAGTACGTCCGCCGCGGCGTGGTGGACCCGGCCATCAAGGAGCGCATCGACGCCCTGCATCGTGCCAGCCGCTTCAAATTCCAGACCCTGCCGGTCTACCACAACGGCCTGCCCATGGCGCTGACCGACGAGACCGATTATTATAACTGAGCCCCGTTTCCTTTTGTGCGTCTTTTTTCTCTCCGTCTTTTGAGAATACAGGGCTTTGGATCCTTCGGGAACACAAAGGCAAACCGTGACTGACGCAAACGTATACAAAAGAGCGCATAAGCAGCACATGCAGAGGACAACCAGGTAAACGCTGCGTAAACCAAAAAGCAAGCAACCATACGTTGCCGAAAGCGAAAAAAAGCAGAAACACCCCGGCCCAATGGCCGGGGTGTTTCCGTGTGTTTGTGTTAGGAGAGAGAGAAAATCACATCAGGAAGTGTTGTTCCTTTGGATGATGCTATAATACCCTCTAATTTTGGCCGAATCTTGAAGCGGCCATGAACAATTTGTGAATTCTGTCTTTTACGCCGCGTTTTTTCCACAGCAGGCAGCCCACTTCACTGAAACTTTCTGCTCTCGGCCACAGCCATCTGGTCGCAGCGGTTGTTTTTTTCGTTCTCCGCGTGGCCCTTCACCCAGTGGCAGCGCACCTCGTGGATATCGGTCAGCGCCAGCAGCTGCTCCCACAGGTCCGGGTTCAGCGCCGGCTTTTTGTCGCTCTTCACCCAGCCCCGCTGCTGCCAGCTTCTGGCCCAGCCCTTTTCCAGCGCATCGATGACGTACTTGCTGTCGCTGTACAGCTCCACCACGCACGGCTCCTTCAAAAGCCGCAGCGCCTCGATGACGGCGGTCAGCTCCATGCGGTTGTTTGTGGTTCGCGCCGCGCCGCCGGAGAGCGCCTTCTCCGCACCCTTATAGCTGAGTATCGCCCCCCAGCCGCCCGGACCCGGGTTGCCGCTGCAGGCCCCATCGGTGTAGATCGTAACGGTTCTCATATATCCTTCCTTCACTCCACCCCAACGACGCGCACCGTTCCGTCCTGCACGGTAAAGCGCACGTTCTTTCCTGCGTAAGCCATGCCGTACACGCGGTCGGGGTCGTCCTGATACCGGGGCCGCGGGTCGGCGGCCAGGGCGCTCAGCAGCCCATGGCGCTGTCCGCTGTCAAATTGCGCCAGCAGCTCCGGGGGAAAGTCCACCGTCAGCACCGCGCCGGCATCGCCGCCGGTAAAGCCGCCGGCGGCGTCGGGATAGCTGTCCGCGTAGGCCAGATAGGGTTTGATGTCTACGATGGGCGTTCCGCTGACCATATCCGCGCCGCGGACATACAGCACCGGACCCTCCGGCTCGTCCAAGGCCACACGCTCCAGCTCCACAGCGGAGAGCCCGAGGCTGTTAGGCCGGAAGGGCGAACGGGTGGCGAACACGCCCACGCGCTCGTTGCCGCCCAGCCGGGGCGGCCGCACCGTGGGCGACCAGCCCTGCCGCTGCGCCCGGTCAAACTGCCAGATGAGCCAGACGTGTGAAAAGCCCTCCAGGCCCCGCACCGCATCCACGTCCCGGAAGGGCTTTTCGAACACGATGCGTCCGGGGCTGTCGGCAATGCCGCTCTGCCGCGGCACGCCGAACTTCTCCGCAAAGGGCGTCTCTATCCGCGCAATGATGTCCCACGCCGGGGCGCTCACAGGGAGGCCTCCTCCGGCTCGGGCTGCTTTTCCTCCGGATTGGCCAGCGCCAGGGAGATGACCCGGTCGCCCTCCTCCTTGAAGCGCATGACGATAACGCCCTGCGTGGCGCGTCCCGCCACGCGGATATTCTCCACAGGGGTGCGGATCAGGATGCCCGCCGCCGTCACCAGCAGCAGATCCTCCGTGCCGTCCACCACCTTCATGCCCACCACGTCGCCGGTCTTGTCCGTGACCATGTAGTTCTTCACGCCCAGACCGCCGCGTCCCGTGACGCGGTACTCCTCAATAGGCGTCCGCTTGCCGTAGCCGTTCTCGGTGATGGACAGCACGGTCTTGTCCGCGTCGGCGCGGGCGGCGCCAATGACATAGTCGCCCTCCCGCAGCCGGATGCCCCGGACACCCACGGCGGTACGTCCCATGGCGCGCACATCCGTCTCGTCGAAGCACACCGCCTGCCCGTCGTGGGTGGCGATAAGCATACGGTCATGCCCCCGCGTCTCCGTCACGGAGATCAGCTGGTCGCCCTCGTCCAGCGTCAGGGCGCGGATGCCGTTGTTCCGCAGGTTCTTCAGAGCGCTGACCTCCAGACGCTTCACCGTGCCGTTCCGGGTGGTCATGAACAGGTACAGCTCCTCGTCTCCCGTCTCGCGGAAGTGGAGCATGGCCTGTACGCGCTCGCCCGTCTCCACCTGAATGATGTTGACGATGTTCACGCCCTTGGCGGCCTTGCCGCTCTCGGGGATCTGATAGCCCTTCTTGCGGTAGACCTTGCCGGTGTCGGTAAAGAACAGAATATAGTCGTGGGTAGACGCGGTGAACACGTCCACCACCGTGTCCTCCTCACGGGTGGTGATGCCCTTCTTGCCCATGCCGCCCTTGCTCTGGGCGGCGTATTCGCTGACCGGCGTGCGCTTGATATAGCCGTTCTCCGTCAGGGTGAAGACGCACTGCTCCTCCTCGATCAGGTCCTCGATGTCCAGCTCGTCCTCCACGTCCTGGATCTCGGTCTTGCGGTCGTCGCCGAACTTGTCGGCAATGGCGGTCAGCTCCTCCTTGAGGATGGACTTCACCAGTCCCTCGTCGCTGAGGATACGCAGGAAGTAGGCGATCTTCTCCTCCAGCTCCTTGTACTCGGTCTGGAGCTTCTCCCGGTCAAGACCCTGCAGCGCCTTCAGGCGCATATCCAGAATGGCCTGGGCCTGCACGTCGTCCAGCCCAAAGCGCTGCATCAGGTTCTCCTTGGCGTTGTCGTAGCTGCTGCGGATGATCTTGATGACCTCGTCGATGTTGTCCTGGGCGATCAGCAGGCCCTCCAGCAGGTGGGCGCGCTCCTGGGCCTTTTTCAGGTCGAAGCGGGTCCGGCGGATGATGATCTCCTCCTGGAATTTCAGGTACTCGTCGATGATGTGCCGCAGGGACAGTATTTTCGGCTGCCGCTGGTTTTCCACAAGCGCCAGCATATTGATGGCAAAGGTGGTCTGCAGCTGGGTCTGGGCGAACAGGCGGTTCAGCACCACTTGGGGATTGGCATCGCGCTTCAGCTCGATGACCATTCGCATACCGTTGCGGTCGGACTCGTCCCGGATGTCGGAGATACCCTCCAGCCGCTTGTCCTCCACCTGGTCAGCGATGGCCTTGATGAGCATCCGCTTGTTCACCTGATAGGGCAGCTCCGTGATGATGATACGGGTGCGGCCGTTGTTGAACTCCTCAAACTCATGCCGGGCACGGACCATGAGCCTGCCACGGCCCGTGGCGTAGGCGGCGCGGATGCCGCTGCGGCCCATGATGATGCCGCGGGTAGGGAAGTCGGGTCCCTTCACATGCTCCATCAGGTCGCTGAGGGTGGCGTCCGGGTTATCCAGCACGCAGATGCACGCGCCGATGACCTCCCGCAGGTTGTGGGGCGGGATGTTGGTGGCCATGCCCACGGCGATGCCGCTGGAGCCGTTGACCAGCAGGTTGGGGAACCGGCAGGGCAGCACGCGGGGCTCCTTGCGGCTCTCATCGAAGTTGGGGTCCCAGTCCACCGTGTCCTTTTCAATGTCACGGAGCATCTCGTTGGAGATCTTGCTCAGACGCGCCTCGGTGTAACGGTAGGCGGCCGGGGGGTCTCCATCCACAGAGCCGAAGTTGCCGTGGCCGTCCACCAGCGTATAGCGCATGGAGAAGTCCTGCGCCAGACGCACCAGCGCGTCGTACACGGAGGCGTCGCCGTGGGGGTGATACCGGCCCAGCACGTCGCCCACGCAGGTGGCCGACTTCTTAAAGGGCTTGTCGCTGGTCAGGTTGTCCTCGTACATGGCGTAGAGAATACGCCGGTGTACGGGCTTCAGGCCGTCCCGCACGTCGGGCAGGGCGCGGCCCACGATAACGGACATGGCGTATTCGATATAGGAGTTCTCCATCTCCGGCACAAGGGGGGATTCCACAATGTGCTGATCGGGATAGCGAATTTCCTCCGGGTCGTATTGGGGCTTTTTGCTCATACTGACACGACCTCCTTAATAATCCAGATTTACCGCGTATTTGGCGCGCTGCTCGATGAACTCCTTACGCGGCTCCACCTTCTCGCCCATGAGGACGGTAAACGTGGCGTCCGCCTTCACCGCGTCGTCCAGCGTAATGCGCCGCAGCGTCCGGGTGTTGGGATCCATAGTCGTCTCCCACAGCTCATGGGCATCCATCTCGCCCAGACCCTTAAACCGGCTGATGCCGATTTTCACGTTGGGGTCGCCGTTCCGCATCTCGTTGGACACCCGGTCACGCTCCTCGTCGGAGTACGCCACCCGCTGCTGCTTGCCGCGGGTCAGCTTGTAAAGCGGCGGCACGGCGGAGTAGACGTAGCCCTCCTCGATGAGGGGCCGCATATACCGGAAGAAGAAGGTCAGCAGCAGGGTGCGGATATGGGCGCCGTCCACATCGGCATCGGCCATGATGATGATCTTGTGATAGCGCAGCTTGTTCTCGTCGAACTCCTCGCCGATGCCCGCGCCCAGGGCGATGATGACCGGCTGGAGCTTGTCGTTGCCGTAGACCTTGTCCACCCGGGCCTTCTCCACGTTGAGCATCTTGCCCCACAGGGGCAGGATGGCCTGAAAACGGCTGTCCCGTCCCGCCGTGGCGGAGCCGCCTGCGGAGTCGCCCTCCACGATGTACAGCTCTGTCAGCTCGGGGTTATTTTCGTTGCAGTCCCGGAGCTTATCCGGCATGGCCGCGCCGCCCAGCACCGTCTTGCGCCGGATGGACTCACGCGCCTTCCGCGCCGCCTCGCGGGCGCGGTTGGCGGTCATAGCCTTGTCCAGAATGGTGCGGGCCACCACGGGGTGCTCCTCCAGATACACCGCCAGCTGGTCGTTGACGATACCGTCCACCAGCGTGCGGATGTGGGCGTTGCCCAGCTTGGCCTTGGTCTGGCCCTCGAACTGAGCCTCCGTCAGCTTCACGGAGATGACGGCGGTGATGCCCTCGCGCACGTCCTCGCCGGAGACCTTGTCGCCCTCCTTGATCATGCCGTATTTCAGGCCGTAGGCATTAAGTACGCGGGTCAGGGCCGCCTTGAAGCCCGTCTCGTGCATGCCGCCTTCCGGCGTATGGATATCGTTGGCGAAGGACACCAGCGTCTCGTTGTAGCCGTCGTTATACTGGATGGCGATCTCCGCCGTGCTGTCGCCCTTGGCGCCGGAGAGATAGATGACCTCCTCGTGGAGCGGGGTCTTGTTCCGGTTGATGTAGGTAACGAACTCCCGGATGCCGCCCTCGTAGCGCATGGTCTCCGACTGCTCTCTGCCGGACCGGGCATCGGTGATGGTAATCCGCAGTCCCGCGTTCAGAAACGCCTGCTCCCGCATACGGGTGTGCAGCGTCTCATAGTCGTACTCCAGTGTGTCGAACATCTCGCCGTCGGGCTTGAACGTCACCGTTGTGCCGGTGTGGTCCGTCTCGCCCACGACCTTCAGCTCCTGGGTGATATTGCCCCGGGAGAATTTCATCTCATAGATTTTGCCGTCCTTGTGTACCTGCACCGTCAGCCACTCGCTCAGAGCGTTCACCACGCTGGCGCCCACGCCGTGGAGGCCGCCGGAGACCTTATAGCCTCCGCCGCCGAACTTGCCGCCGGCGTGCAGCACGGTGAACACCACCTCCAGGGCGGGCCGGCCCGTCTGGGCCTGGATATCCACGGGAATACCGCGGCCGTTGTCGGTAACGGTGATGGTGTCACCCTCGTTGATGGTCACGGTAATGTCCGTGCAGTAGCCGGCCAGCGCCTCGTCGATGGCGTTGTCCACGATCTCATATACCAGGTGGTGCAGACCGCTGGCGCTGGTGGAGCCGATATACATACCCGGCCGCTTCCGCACAGCCTCCAGCCCCTCCAGTACCTGTATTTCTGATGCGTTGTATTCCGTATCCACCACGGTCTTTTCCAGTTCTGCCATGTACTACTCTCCTTTTCCTTGGACCCGCTTGCCCAGCGTCCGGGAATTGATCTGCGACAGATACACGATCTGCCGGTGATAGGGATGGTCACACACCACGAAGGACCGCGGTATGTCCTCGCAGGCGCTCTGTACCACGCCCTCCTGCTCGGCTCCCTGTAAAAACTCTCTCGTTTTTTTTGAGGTAGAGGTGTTGTCCAGGTCAAAGATACCGATGACCCGCCGGTCCTCTACCATCACGTTCATACCGATGTGCAGATACGCCATCACAGTACCTCCCCGCCCCGCACATGGAACACCCTGCCGCTGAGCAGCGTGTCCAGCCGGTCGTTTTCGCAGCAGGTGATAAACACCTGCCCGCCGCTGATGCGATTCAGTACGTATTCCTGCCGCCGGGGGTCCAGCTCGCTGAGCACATCGTCCAACAGCATTACCGGATACTCCCCCATGGCGTTTTTGTGTATCTCGCGTTCCGCCAGCTTCAGGCTCAGTGCCGCCGTCCGTACCTGCCCCTGCGAGCAGAACTGCCGCGCGCTGCGCCCGTTGACCAGCACCTCGATATCGTCCTTGTGGGCGCCGGAGAGACACAGCTTCGACGCACGCTCCGCCGCCTGATGGCTCTCCATATGTGCCGCCAGCGCCGCGTAGATATCTGCCTGACTGCCCAGCGGGTCGGCGACGGTCCTGACGGTCTGGTACGTCAGGGTCAGCTCCTCCCTCTCGCCGCTGCACTCATAGTGTGCCTGTCGGGCATATTCCGCCAGCACCGCACAGAACCGCGCCCGATAGCCTACCAGCACTGCGCCGCTGCGGCACAGGCCTTCGTTGAATTCCGGCAGCAGGTCCAAAAGCTCTGGCTTGTCCTCGCTGTCCCGCAGGATGCGGGTCTTGTGCTCATACAGCCGGCTGTACTGGCTCAGCGCCTCGGCGTACCGCGGCCGCAGCTGGCACAGCGACAGGTCCATGAACCGCCGCCGTTCCGCCGCACCGGCCCGGATCAAAAACAGATCCTCCGGCGCAAAAAACACGGTATGCAGCACGTCGGACAGGGCGGCGCTGTTTTTGGCGGGCACACCGTTAACGGTCATTTTCCGCCGCTTTCCGCGGAAGAGGCGTATGTCCGTCACAAACTCCCGCTGCCGGGAAAAGATATCTCCCAACAGCGCGGCCTCCTGCATATCAAAGCCGATCAGCTCCTTGTCTCCGTGGGCGCGGGGACTTTTTCCACAGCTAAGATATACGATGGCCTCCAGCAGATTTGTTTTTCCTTGGGCGTTCTCTCCGTAAATAACGTTGCAGCTGGGGTCGAACGTCAGCGCTTGCGTGCCGTAGTTCCGCCAGCCCTGCAGGTGCAGGGCGTCAACTCTCATACGTCACCGTCAGCGTCTGCCCGTTGAAGGCCACCACGTCGCCGGGCCGGATCTTCTTGCCACGCATGGTACACACCTCGCCATTGACCGTCACGTCACCCTCCTGGATGACGAGTTTGGCCTCGCCGCCGGTCTCTACCGCCGCGGCAAACTTCAGCAGATCCTGCAATTTGATATATTCCGTTGTGATGGTGATAGTCTCCATAATAATGAACCTCGTTCATAGATATAATATGCCGTTTTTTTGTTCAATAAAAAGCGCGCACAGTTCGATAAAGGTGCAGCTCCTGCGTTCTGCCGATGGCAAATCAACGACGGCGTACCGGGTGTATGTCGAGGAGGTGTAACGATGGCAGGGCACAAGAGATGTGCCTTTATTGCGCCTTCAGGCGCACCGGCAGCACCATATAAAGAAAGTTGTCACTGTCGTCCACAGGCGTGATAATACAGGGCGAAATACCGGTGTTCAGCTGCATTTTCACCGTGTCCGCCGGGGCATAGCGCAGGGCGTCCATGAGATAGCGGTTGTTGAAGCCGATCTCCAGCTCCTGTCCGTCGCCGCGGACGGGGCAGATATCCCGGGCTTCGCCGTTTCCGGTCCGGGCGGACATATACACCCGGTCCTGGCTGAACAGGCAGCGTACCGGACTTTTCAGCTTCTCGCTGATGACCACGCTGACGCGGTCCAGGCTTTCGATCATCGTCTTGTTGTCCACCTCGATGCAGATGGGGTTGGTGGTAGGTATGGCATTCTTGTAGTCCAGGAATTCACCCTCCAACCGGCGGCATATCAGCTGGGTAGCCCCGGCCTCGAACATCAGATGGCGCTTACCCTGGGTCACCGTCACCATGTCGTCGGTGTCGGCGCATATTTTCTCCACCTCATTCAGGGCGGCGCCGGGGGCCACGAACTTAAAGGCCCCGCCGTCGATGTGCTCCAACGGCTCGCGGCGCAGCGCCAGACGGAAGCCGTCCACCGCCACCATGGTCAGTCCCTTGTCGCTGATCTCAAACAGGGCGCCGGTGTGGATGGGACGGGCCTCATTGACGGAAACAGCAAAGCTGGTCTGGTTGATCATGGCCTTCAGCGTCCGCTGCTCCAGTGTGACGGAGAACTGGTCGTCCACCTCCGGCAGCTCCGGATAGTCGTCGGCGCTGAGGCCGGGAAGCTCGAAGCTGGCATCGCCGCAGTTCAGCTTCACGTTGAACTTGTCGTCTGCCTCAAAGGTCACCATATCATCCGGCAGGCGGCGGATCATCTCGCCGAACAGTCTGGCGTTCAGCACGATGTGCCCTGCCTCGGACACTGCGGCCTCTACCGTGGTGCGTATGCCGGTCTGCATATTATAGCCGGACAGCCGCAGTCCCTCGCCGCACTCCAGCAGGATACCCTCCAGCGCCGGGATGGAGCTTTTAGCCGCCACCGCCCGGGACACTGCGGCCACCGCCTGTTGTACAAGTGCCTTTTCACAGGAAAATCTCACCATATCCGTCGTTCCTCTCTTTCCGAAAGTCATTGCCGCCTGCACTGTCTGAAAGATCAGCCCTATGCAAAAAAGCGGTTCTATTTTTCTAAATCAAAACATAAACTAATCTTTTATTTCAGTAGTCTTATTAGTAGGGAAATTTTATGTGGACATCCATGTTTATCCCGCGCTGTTATCGGCTTTTTTATAGACATACCTTTATGGAAAACACGCCGGGTTTCCCACAGCTTCATGTGTGATGCGGATGTTACACAGATTTTCCACGTGGATTACACAGGAAATGGGGAAAACCCTCCCCTTTCGCTCTGTCTCGCCAGCACCTGCGATTTCTCACTTTTTGCTGTTGATGTTGGTGGTGATCTCCTTCACCTTTTCAGCAAAAGCGGGGTCGGAGCGCATCGTGCTCTCCACCTTATCCAGAGAGTGCAGAATAGTGGAGTGGTCCCTGTCGCCGAACTCCTTGCCGATGTCGTTCAGGCTCATGGAGGTCATACGGCGGATGAGATACATGGCGATCTGCCGCGCGGCCACCACATCTCGGCTGCGGCTTTGTCCCCGCAGCGTCTCCTCGTCCACATGGAAGTAGCTGCATATGTATCCCACGATGATGCTGGGGGTGGGGGCAAAGTCGTTGCTCTTCTTCAGCATATCACGGATGGCCCGGCTGACGGTCTCCTCGTTGACCTGGTCGTCCAGCAGATCCCGATAGGCCAGTATCTTGTTCAGCGTGCCCTCGATCTGCCGCACGTTGGAGGTGATGTTCTCCGCGATGTAGTCCGTCACCTCGTTGGGCAGCTTCACGCCCAGCATGGCAGCCTTATTCTGCACGATGGCGAACCGTGTTTCAAAGTCCGGCGGCGCCACATCCACCATCAGGCCCCACTCGAACCGGGTCCGCAGCCGGTCCTCCAGCTGAGTGATCTCTTTTGGGGGACGGTCCGATGTCAGCACGATCTGCCGGCCGGACTCATACAGGGTGTTGAAGGTATGAAAGAACTCCTCCTGGGTCTGTATCTTGCCGGCGATGAATTGGATATCGTCCATCAGCAGGATATCCGTCTGCCGGTACTTTTCCCGAAACTCCGCATTGCGGTTCTCCCGGATGGAGGCGATCAGCTCATTGGTGAAGTCATCGCCCTTCACATAGACGATCCGTGCCTCCGGCCGCTTTTTACGCAGGGCGTTGGCGATAGCGTACAGCAGGTGCGTCTTGCCCAGTCCGCTGTCACCGTAGATAAACAGCGGATTGTAGTTCTCTCCGGGCTTCTCGGTCACCGCCTTGGCGGCGGCAAAGGCCAGTTTGTTCTGGGGTCCAACCACATACGTCTCAAAGGTGAAGGCCTCCGACTCTGACAGATCGCCCGGCCTGTCCGGCGCCACGCCGTGATAAGCCGCCAGCTGCTGATCGTCCAGAATTTTTACCTCCAGGTCCGTGGAGAACAGGTCCCGCAGCGCCGCCTTGATGTGTGGCAGGAACCGGGCCTCGATGGTGCTTTTTTTAAAGGTATTGCTGCAATGGAGCACGAAGGCCGAGTCCTCCATTGTCACCACCGTTACCTCGTCGAACCAGGTGTTGATGGTGGTCTCGGACAGCTCATGGCTCAGCCGCTTGAGCACGCTGTCCCACAGGTCTTTCATGGAATTCAAGCAAAAGCTCCCCTTTCGGCGGAGGCTGTCTGTTTTCCTCCGCGGTAAAATGGCGGGGGGTGTACCGCCGCAAAATATCCCACTACATTATAGCAGAAAACACGCCGGAAGTCTACACCTATTCTAAATATAAACTGCCGGCTTTTTCCCTGTTTTTCCCGCAAAAACGGGCGCTTGTGGGTAAATTTTTGTTGACAGTGCCCCCCTGTATCTGTATAATATACTCCGCGTGGTTGCACGCAGATGTGCAACAGGCGTGGAAATGTTTACTGCGGCGGTGAATATCTCACCGCTGTCGAGTAAGCGCGGGGCCTTGTTGTCCCGCCGGATAATCTTAAAAATGGAGGTGTCATGCAATGTTCCGTACCTATCAGCCCAAGAAGCGTCAGCGCTCCAAGGAGCACGGCTTCCGCAAGAGAATGGCCACCCGCAACGGCCGCAAGGTTCTGGCCCGTCGTCGTGCCAAGGGTCGTGCCCGTCTGACCCATTGAGGTCACGGAAGGTGCATCGCACATACAGATAAGCCCTGAGGGACGGAGGATCGAGATCCCCGTCCCTATCGGTGTATCTGGCGAGGCAAAACCAGTATAGCGAGGGAACTATGGACGCAAGAGTAACGGTGAAGCAAAACAGCGACTTCCGCCGCATTTACCGCAGGGGCCGGTCCGCCGTCTCCGGCGGCGTGGTGGTCTACTGCCTGAAGAACAGACAGGGAATGAGCCGCCTGGGCGTCACCGTCTCCACCAAGCTGGGCCACGCCGTGGTCCGCAACCGTGTCCGCCGCCGGTTTCGTGAGCTCTATCGCCTGCACAGGGCCGATATGCTCCCCGGCTGGGATATTATCATGGTGGGCCGTGTCCGTGCCGCCGAGCTGCCCTATCATAAGCTGGAAAAGCAATACCTCCGCTGCCTTGCAGAGCTGGGATTGCTGCGGGAGGATGTATGAAAAGACTTCTTCTCTCCGCTATCCGCTTTTATCGCCGGGCCGTCTCGCCCCTGTTCCCGCCCCGCTGCCGCTATATCCCCACCTGCTCGCAGTACGCCCTTGAGGCGGTCGAGAAATACGGTGCGGCCAAGGGCGGCTGGCTGGCCTTCAAGCGTCTTATGCGGTGCCATCCCTTCCACCATCACAAGGGCGGCTGGTATGATCCGGTGCCCTGAACCAACCCCCCTCAAAAAACTACGGAGGAATAAAAGCCTATGTTTGCACAACTCGGCTACTACATCTGTGTGCCGTTCGCGTGGCTCACCCGCCTGTTCTATACCTGGACGGGCTCTTACGGCGTCGCTCTGATCCTCTTCACCCTGATCGTCAAGCTGGTGCTGCTTCCCTTCCAGCTCAAGAGCAAGAAGAGTATGCTCCGCATGGGCCGCATGAACAGCAAGGTGCAGGAGATCCAGAAGAAATACGCCAATAACAAAGAAAAGCAGCAGCAGGAGATCGCGGACCTCTATGCCCGCGAGGGCGTCAACCCCATGTCCGGGTGCCTGTGGTTCTTCCTGCCCTTCCCCATCCTGATCGCCCTGTACTACATCATCCGCACACCTCTGCGCTACTTCATGTCCCTGTCTAATGAGGTCATCGCCAAGATCACCGAGCTGGCGGTGTCCCTGGGATATGTGTCCGGCGCCAGTGGTCAGGCCTCTGCTTATGACCAGATCTATCTGGCCAAGTTCATCCACGATAACTGGTCCAGCTTCGAGGGCAAATTCGATGGTCTTATCGACCTGAACTACACCTTCCTCAGCATGGACCTGTCCGCCGTGCCCAAGGATCTGTTCAGCCAGTTCCCCTCCGGCGGCTGGCCCGTCATCGGTATCATGCTCATGCCGTTGATCTCCGCCGCGCTGCAGTTCCTGATGACCCGCATCTCCATGAAGACCAACGGCAACAGCAATATGAACGGCTCCTCCAAGGCGATGCTCTATATGATGCCCCTGATGACGGTGTGGATGGGCTACATCCTCCCCGCCGCCCTGTGCGTCTACTGGATCGCCAACGCTGCGTTCTCCTGCATCCAGGAGCAGGTGCTGAACAAGCACTTCTCTAAGGTGCTGGACCGCGAGGAGACCGACAAGGAGCGCCAGAAGCGCGAGGCCCGCTACGCTAAAATGCAGGCTGCCCGCGAGAATTACAACCGTCAGCTGGAGCAGCAGGCCCAGTCCAAGGGAGGCAAGAAGCCCCAGCCCCAACCCAAAAAGAAAAAGACCGGCGAGAGCACCACGGAAGCCGGCAAGGTGGGCAACCGTCCCTACGCACGGGGCCGCGCCTACCGCGAGGAACACTACGACGAATAAGGAGTTTTGTCTATGAGTTATATCGACGTAACGGGCAAGACTGAGGACGAGGCGCTGCGTAAAGGCCTTGAGCAGCTGGGCATGGACCGCGATGACGTGTCTGTCTCCATTCTGGAGCGTGCCAAGACCGGCTTCCTGGGCATCGGCGCCACCCCCGCCCGTATCCGTATCACCTATGGTCCCGAGGAGGCAGACGTTGCCGCCCCCGCCGAGGTGAAGATCATCCCCGAGACCCCTGCCGCCCCTAAAGCGGAGCCCAAGCCCGCCGTCCCCGCTAAGCCGGCGGTGCCAAAGGCTGACAAGCCCCGTCAGGACCGTCAGAGCCGTCCCGACCGTAGCGACCGTCCCCGTCCCGAGAAGAAGGAGCGTCCCGCCCCTGTGGCCCCGGCCATCGACCTGCCCGAGTGTGACGACGATAATGCCAAGCGTATCATCGCCTTCGTCTCCGGTCTGCTCCAGCATATGGACAGCGCCGCCGAGGTCAAGGTCTACGAGGTGGAGAAGGGCCGCTACAAGGTCATTCTGGTGGGCGAGCGTCTGGGCCAGCTGATCGGCCATCGCGGCGAGACGCTGGATGCCATCCAGCAGCTGACCAATTATGCCATCAACACCGGCAGCGACAGCAAGCGTGTCCGCGTCCAGATGGATGCCGAGAACTACCGTGCCCGCCGTGAGCAGAGCCTGGAGAGCCTGGCCCGCAAGGTGGCGACCAAGGTACAGAAGTACCGCCGCAGTGTGACCCTGGAGCCCATGAACGCCTACGAGCGCCATGTGATCCACGCCGCCCTGCAGGATGTCCCCGGTGTCACCACCTACTCCGTGGGCACTGAGCCAAACCGCCGCGTGGTGGTCTCCTATGACCGCGCCCAGGCCCGATAACAGCAAAAAAAGAAAGCCCGAAGGGCTTTCTTTTTTTGCTGTTATACGCCTGTTCCGTCAAAAGCCGGCGTGTAGGCCTCCTCGGCGGAGGTCCGTTCCTGCACGAAGCCGTCCTCAATGCCGCAGTTCCGCATATAGGTCACTGCCGCCCGGTACTCCGCCGCCGTCACCCGTCGCGCCAGCCGGCCGGTCATGCCAGTCGGCGGCGTATACTGGCTCATCAGCGATACCACCACGTCGCCGGGCGCGAAGGTCTCCGCGATCCAGTCCAGCACTTGCCGGGTGTTGTTCAGATACCCCGGCAGTACCAGGTGCCGCAGGATCACACCCTGTTTCATCAGTCCGTTCTCGTCGTACACCGGCCGTCCCACCTGACGGAACATCTCCCGTATGGCTTCGCAGGCCGTGGGAAAGTAGTCCTCCGCCCCGGAGAGTGCCTTAGCCAGCGCGCCGTCGGCATATTTCAGGTCCGGCAGATATACGTCCACCAGGCCCTCCAGCCGCCGCAGCGTGTCGACTTTTTCATAGCCGCCGCAGTTGTACACCACCGGTACCGGAAGCTTTGGCTCCAGGGCCGGCAGTATCCACGGCAGGAAATGAGTGGGCGTTACCAGCTCGATGTTGTGTGCGCCCCGGGAAATCAGCTCGTCGAATATCTCCCGCAGCCGCGCCGTGGAGATATCCTTTCCCTGACCACCGGCGGAAATACTGCCATTCTGACAGTAGCAGCACCGCAGGGTACAGCCGGAGAAAAACACCGTTCCCGCGCCATTTGTGCCGGAGATGGGCGGCTCCTCCCACCGGTGCAGCATGGCCCGTGCCACCCGCAGTCCGGCGGGCATACCGCAGAATCCGCTGCCGTGCTCCGCAGTGCGCTCTGCCCCGCAGTTACGGGGACATAAGGTGCAGATCATATCTTGTGGATGTCAAAATCCGGGCCCAGGTCGCCAGCCATCCAGTGGCGGCGACACAGGCCGATATACTTGTCGTTGGCGCCCAGCACCACCTGTGCGCCCTCCTTTACCACATGGCCATTTTCGTCGAAACGGGCGTTAAAGGCCGCTTTTTTGCCGCACCAGCAGATGGTTTTGACCTCCTCCAGCTTGTCCGCCAGCACCAGCAGATGGTAGCTGCCCGGGAACAAGTCGCCCTTGAAGTCGGCGCGGAGACCGTAGCAGATGACGGGGATGCTGCAGTCATCGACGAGGTGGACGAGGTAATAGACCTCATCTTTTGTCAGAAACTGGGCTTCGTCGATGATAATGCAGGCATAGGTCTGCAGTTCTGTTTCCGACATTTCGCGCATCTCATCGAAGTAGATGCAGGGGTGTTTCAGGCCGATGCGGGAATAGACCATGTGGTCGCCGTCGCGGGTGTCCAGACGGGGCTTTACCAGCAGCGTCTCCTGGCCGCGCTCCTCGTAGTTGAACCGCGCCATCAGCGCGTTGGCCGTCTTGCTGGAGCCCATGGCGCCGAACTTAAAATACAACTGTGCCATCCCTGTTTCTCCTTTATTTGCATACGATTTTATTTGTTTTCCAACTTTTTGAAGGCGGTGGGCATGGGGTAGAGATCCCGGTCATCAGATGCCCAGACCCAGTCCGGAGGGCCGTCGCCAGCGACGGTTAAGCGAAATACCGTTATATTCCAGCGGAGATGGGTAAAGATATGCCTGTCCGAAAAGCGCTTCTCCCAGGAAAGCGGCGTGAGTCCCCAGTCCCGAAGCTGTTGTGCCGCAAGGGTTTCCGTCAATTCACCCGCGGTGTTGGGAAACTCCCACAGGCCGGAGAGCAGGCCCGTTTCCGGGCGGCGGCGCAGGGCTGTGCGGCCATCGGGGGTGGTCAGCAGAAAGACCGTCAGGTCCTTTTCCGGCTTGGCGGTATTTTTTTCCCGCACCGGCAGCCGGGACTGAAGCCCCGCAGCCTTTGCGGCACAAAGGCTTGCGGCGGGACAGCTTTCGCAGTTGGGATTTTTTGGCAAGCAAACTGCGGCACCCAGGTCCATCATGGCCTGGTTAAAATCGCCGGGGCGGTCGGTGGGCATGACGGCCGCCAGCGCATCGCGGACGTGCTGGCGTGTCCGCAGGTCAAGGACATTATCGCCGCAGGCGGTCAGCAGCGACAGTACCATCAGCGCGCTGAGCAGCAGTGCAAAAAAGTGTTTCATGTCAAAATCTCCT
>OBAF01000633.1_pt1 | contig 28440 bp, 20 predicted proteins | sample 1517851 | NCBI WGS metagenome assembly OBAF01 (sample SAMN04571706, study PRJEB22368) | human gut metagenome | biome: human gut; material: stool | host: Homo sapiens | place: Luxembourg | collected 2012-10-19 | reverse complement strand
CCCGCCGTATATTCCGAGCGTATCCGTCTGGCAAAGCATGCCGGCATGAAGATCATGGAACTGGTAGAGAAAAATATCCGTCCCAGAGACATCATGACTCCGGAAGCCTTCAGAAATGCCCTGACCGTGGATATGGCACTGGGATGCTCTACCAATACCATGCTGCATCTGCCCGCTATCGCAAGAGAAGCAGGTGTGGAACTGAACCTGGAGATCGCCAACGAGATCTCTGCCAAGACTCCGAACCTGTGTCATCTGGCACCTGCCGGTCCTACTTATATGGAAGACCTGAACGAAGCAGGCGGTGTCTATGCGGTAATGAATGAACTGTCCAAAAAGGGACTTTTGAACCTCGACTGCCTGACTGCCAACGGTACGACCGTAGGAGAGAATATCAAGAATTGTGTCAACAAGAATCCGGAAGTTATCCGTCCTGTGGAGAACCCCTATTCCCAGACCGGCGGTATTGCCGTACTGAAGGGCAACCTGGCACCGGACAGCGGCGTGGTCAAGAGATCTGCTGTGGCACCGGAGATGTTGGTGCACGAAGGCCCTGCCAGAGTATTTGACTGTGAAGAAGATGCGATTGATGCTATCAAGTCCGGTAAAATCGTCGCAGGCGATGTAGTAGTGATCCGCTATGAAGGACCTAAGGGCGGTCCCGGCATGAGAGAGATGCTGAATCCCACCTCTGCCATTGCAGGCATGGGACTGGGCTCCAGCGTGGCACTGATCACTGACGGACGTTTCTCCGGAGCTTCCCGTGGCGCATCCATCGGACATGTGTCTCCGGAGGCAGCAGTGGGTGGCCCGATCGCACTGGTAGAAGAGGGCGATATCATCCGCATCAACATCCCGGAGAACAAACTGGATGTACTGGTATCCGACGAAGAACTGGCAGCCAGAAGAGCAAAATGGCAGCCCAGAGAGCCTAAGATCACGACCGGCTATCTGGCAAGATATCATGAACTGGTGACGAGCGGCAACCGCGGTGCGGTACTGGAAGCACCTTCTCAGAAGAACTAAGCAATCATTAAAATAACCGGAGGGATTTTGAAATGCAGTTAACGGGATCGGAAATTCTGGTAGAATGTCTGAAGGAGCAGGGGGTAGATACCGTATTCGGTTACCCCGGCGGAGCAATCCTTAATATTTATGACGCACTTTATAAGCACAGTGGGGAGATCAAACATATTCTGACTTCCCATGAACAGGGGGCGGCACATGCGGCGGACGGCTATGCGAGAGCTACGGGAAAAGTAGGTGTCTGCATGGCTACCAGCGGTCCCGGCGCCACGAATCTGGTCACCGGTATCGCTACGGCTTACATGGATTCTGTACCGATGGTAGCAATCACCGCCAACGTTACCTTGCCTTTACTCGGTAAGGACAGCTTCCAGGAGGTGGATATCGCCGGCGTGACCATGCCCATTACGAAGCATGGCTATATTGTGAAAAATGTGGAGATCCTGGCTGATACCATCCGCAAGGCATTCCATATCGCCAGAAGCGGAAGACCCGGCCCTGTCCTGATCGATATTACGAAGGATGTGACGGCAGCTGCCTGTGAATATACTCCCATGACGATTCAGCCGGAGGAGAGAGTGACCCGTTACACCAGGGAAGAACTGATGCTGGTAGCGGAGATGATCCACAAGGCGAAAAAACCATACATCTATCTGGGCGGCGGAGCCATCATTTCCGAGGCAAGTGCTGAGGTGGCAGAATTCGCAGAGCTGATCGATGCACCGGTATGTGATACTTTGATGGGTAAGGGAGCCTTTGATGGGAAAAGTGAGCGCTATACCGGCATGATCGGCATGCATGGCACCAAGACTTCGAACCTTGGAGTCAGCGAATGTGATCTGTTGGTGGCACTGGGAGCCAGATTCTCCGACCGTGTGACCGGTAACCCGAAGAAGTTCGCGGAGAATGCAAGGATCATTCAGCTGGATGTGGATGCAGCGGAGATCAATAAGAATATCCGTGTGGACGCTTCTCTGGTAGGAGATCTGAAGAAGACTCTGACAGAATTAAATGCCTGCCTGTCCAAACAGGAACATCCGGAGTGGATGGCGCATATAACGGAACTGAAGGAAAAATATCCCCTGAAATACGATGACGAAAATCTGTCCTGCCCTTATATCATGCAGGAGATTGACCGTGTAACGAACGGAGAAGCCATCATCACCACAGACGTGGGACAGCATCAGATGTGGGCGGCACAGTATTATCATTATACGAAGCCCCGTACCTTCCTGTCTTCCGGAGGATTAGGTACCATGGGTTACGGTCTGGGAGCCTGCATCGGTGCGCAGATCGGACAGCCGGATAAGGTCTGCATCAACATTGCAGGCGACGGATGTTTCCGCATGAACATGAACGAACTGGCTACTGCCAGCCGTTACAACATTCCCATCATCCAGGTGGTCATCAACAACCAGGTGCTGGGCATGGTAAGACAGTGGCAGACACTGTTCTATGGGAAACGCTATTCCCAGACAGTACTGAAGGATAAGGTGGATTTCTGCAAGGTGGCAGAAGGACTGGGCTGTACCGCCATCCGCGTGACCAAAAAGGAAGAAGTGGCACCCGCTATCGAGAAAGCCATTGCCCTGAAGGCACCGGTAATGATTGAGTGCATGATCCCGGAGGATGATAAGGTATTCCCCATGGTTCCGGCAGGAGCCCCCATCAGCGAAGTATTTGACGGAGATGATTTGAAAAGGCAGTCCTGATGAATAAGACGACGAAGAGATTACTTTTTGCGGTGCTGATATTACTGCTGTTTCTGCTGACAGTATATTTTGTACTGGCATTATACTACAGGGAAGGTTTTTCTCTGAATACCTGGATCAATGGAGTATACTGTACCGGGAAAACGGTGGAAGAAGTGAATTCGGAGCTTTTGTCACATACAGAAGCTCCGGATGTTGTCATCGTGGATAAAGCGGGAGAAAAATACACGATTACTCTCGCTGATGTGGATTATCACGCGGACTTTAGCAGCGCACTGGAAGCATACAGACAGGAACAGAATCCTTATCTGTGGGTGGACAATGTGCTGTTTCATTCCAGGCGGACCCTGGCACCTGCGGTGACTGTGGATGAGGAGGCGCTTCGCAGAGCCTACAACGCCCTGGATTTCGTACAGACGGAACAGAAGAGAATAAAAGATTACAGCCTTACCAGGGATGCGGAGGGTGCCTATGTCTTCACGGACGGACTGAGCGACCGTATCGATCTGGAGAAGGCTTTTTTGGCGTTAAAACAAATCGTGGAGAATGGGCAGGAAACACTGAATCTGCAGGAGAGCGGATGTTACTATGAGATAACACCGGATGAGAGTCAAAAAGCCCTGCGGAATCTGTGGAAAGAGATCGAGAGATTTCAGACCTGCGATATTGTCTACTGCTTCGGCGAAGAGAGACATCCGATGACAGCAGCGGACTGTGCTTTTTTTCTGACAGCGGAGAACGGACTGCCGGTGCAGGATGAGAAGGGAAGCTTTGTACTGGACGAGGAGGCTGTGACGGCGTATGTGCAGAGCCTGGCGGAAGAATATGACGGCTATGGACGAACCAGACAGTTTCACAGTACCCGTGGGGATGTGATCACCATCGATGGCGGAACCTATGGCAGCAAGATGGACCGGAAAAAGGAGACTGCCTACCTGCTGGAGCATCTGCTGGATCCCGGTGTACATACAGGCACGCCGCAGTCACATATACCTAGTTATGAGAGAGAAGCCTTCTGCTATGGGAAAAATGATATTGGTGACACCTATATCGAAGTGGATATGACAGAACAGAAAATGTACTATTACGAAAAAGGTGTATTGAAGCTGGAGACGGAGATTGTGACAGGCAATATGCGGCGGCGCATGGGAACGCCGGAAGGCGTCAATTTTGTCTATAATAAGCAGAAAAATCGTGTCTTACGGGGACCGGGGTATGCATCTCCTGTGAAATTCTGGATGCCTGTGAAGGGCGGTATCGGTATTCATGACGCCGGATGGCGCAAAGAATTCGGCGGGGACATCTACCAGACTGCCGGTTCCCACGGCTGTATCAATACACCAAAGGACAAAATGGAAGAATTGTTTGATTGCGTGCAGATCGGCACCCCTGTCGTAATGTTTTATTAATGGCACAGACATTTTCAGACAAATTGTCCTTGATAGACGAACAAATTGAAAATAATTTAACAATGTAGTTGACTAAAGCAAATGAAAAGCTTATTCTATACCTATGCTTTTTATAAAAAATTTAGAAAATATCGAGGAGGTCTTTGAAAATGGCAAGAGTGTATAACTTTTCCGCAGGCCCTGCAGTACTCCCTGAGGAGGTATTACAGGAAGCAGCCGATGAAATGCTGGATTATAGAGGAACCGGCATGTCCGTAATGGAGATGAGCCATCGATCTAAAGCCTATGATACGATCATTAAGGAAGCGGAAGCTGATCTCAGAGAGCTGATGAATATCCCGGACAACTATAAGGTACTGTTTTTACAGGGTGGTGCGAGCCAGCAGTTTGCCATGATCCCCATGAACCTGATGAAGAACCGTGTGGCAGACTACATCGTAACCGGTCAGTGGGCGAAGAAGGCATACCAGGAGGCTTCCCTGTACGGTAAGGCAAATAAGATCGCTTCTTCCGAGGATAAGACTTTCTCTTATATTCCCGATTGCTCCGATCTGCCCATCAGCGAGGATGCAGATTACGTGTACATATGCGAGAATAATACTATTTACGGTACGAAATTCAAGACCCTGCCCAATACCAAGGGTAAGCCCCTGGTTGCAGATGTATCCAGCTGCTTTTTATCCGAGCCGGTAGATGTGACAAAATACGGTGTGATCTATGGCGGCGTACAGAAAAATATCGGACCTGCTGGTGTGGTTATCGTAATTATCCGTGAGGATCTGATCACCGAAGATGTACTTCCCGGTACACCGACCATGCTTCGTTATAAAATCCATGCAGATGCGGATTCTCTGTACAATACGCCTCCCGCATACGGCATCTATATCTGCGGCAAGGTATTTAAATGGCTGAAGAAGATGGGCGGTCTGGAAGCAATGAAGGAGCGCAATGAGAAAAAGGCGAAGATTCTGTATGACTATCTGGATGAAAGCAAGCTGTTCAAGGGTACCGTCCGCAAGGAAGACAGATCCCTGATGAATGTTCCGTTCATTACCGGAAATGAGGAGCTGGATGCCAAGTTCGTAAAAGAAGCAAAAGAAGCCGATTTCGAGAACCTGAAGGGTCACAGAACCGTAGGCGGCATGAGAGCAAGTATCTACAATGCAATGCCTATCGAAGGTGTGGAGAAGCTGGTAGAGTTCATGAAGAAGTTTGAAGCGGAGAACGCTTAAGGGGGAGAAAAATGTTTCAGATCAATTGCCTGAATCCCATTTCCAAAGTGGGACTGGATCGTCTGACAGCAGACTATAAAGTAACCGATAATATGAATGACGCAGAGGGCGTTCTGGTCCGCAGTGCTTCCATGCATGAGATGGATCTGCCGGAAAATCTTCTGGCAGTAGCGAGAGCCGGTGCCGGTGTCAATAACATTCCTCTGGATAAATGTGCCCAAAAGGGTATCGTAGTATTCAATACGCCCGGTGCCAACGCCAATGGCGTAAAGGAACTGGTGATCGCTGGTATGCTGTTAGCTGCCCGTGATGTGGTAGGCGGTATCGAATGGGTCAAGGCATCCAAAGACAACGCTGACATTGCCAAAGCCGCAGAAAAAGAAAAGAAGAAATTCGCCGGTACGGAAGTAATGGGCAAAAAGTTAGGTGTCATCGGTCTGGGTGCTATCGGCGTCAAGGTGGCAAATACAGCAGTAAGCCTTGGTATGGAAGTCTATGGCTATGATCCTTACGTATCCGTCAATGCTGCTTGGAACTTAAGCCGTTCTGTCAAGCATGTGATGAATGTGGAAGAAATTTATGCAGACTGTGATTACATTACGATACATGTACCGCTTCTGGATTCTACAAAGGGTATGATCAACAAGGAAGCCATCAGCAAAATGAAAGATGGCGTGGTCCTGTTGAACTTTGCAAGAGATCTTCTGGCAAATGAGGCAGATGTCCTGGAGGCTTTACAGAGTGGCAAGGTAGCCCGTTATGTGTCTGATTTCCCGAATCCTACGACAGCAGGACAGCCCGGCTGTATCGTGATCCCTCATCTGGGCGCAAGCACCGAGGAATCCGAGGATAACTGTGCGAAGATGGCTGTGGAAGAGATGATGGATTACCTGGAGAACGGCAATATCCGTAACAGCGTAAATTATCCTGCCTGCGACATGGGCGTATGCAGCCAGGCCGGAAGAATTGCCATTTTCCATAAAAATATTACCAATATGCTGAATCAGTTTACTGCAGTGATCGGTGAGAAGAATATCAATATTTCCGATATGACCAACAAATCCCGCGGTGAAGTGGCATATACCATGCTGGATATTGAAAGTGCGGCAACGCAGGATCTGGTAGAGGCTTTGCAGAAGATTGACGGTGTCTTCCGTGTACGTGTGGTAAAATAGAATATCAAATAAAACATGCAGGAAAGTTACAGACAGGCATTGGGTGGAATATATCCGGTGCCTGTTTTATTTTTCGCAAAAGCGTTGTATGCTATGAGGGAATCTGTTATACTTGGCATGGGCCAAAGACGTAAGCCACAAGAGAAAGAAGGAACAAAACAGATGAAATTTGATATGCATTGTCATACAAAAGAAGGATCTATGGATGGAAAGGTTCCTATTGAGGATTTTATTGCGGAATTGATCCGCAAGGGTTTTGACGGTATGCTGGTCAGTGATCATAATTCATATAATGGTTACCGCGCGTGGAAACGAAATATCAAGGATCAAAAATATAAAGACTTTGTAGTGCTGAAGGGGATTGAATACGATACCATTGATGCCGGACATATCCTGGTGATCATGCCGGAGACTATTAAACTGAAAATTCTGGAGCTTCGGGGATTACCGGTACAGATTCTGATCGATATCGTGCATAAGAACGGTGGGATATTAGGACCGGCACATCCCTGCGGAGAGAAATATTTAAGCTTCACCAATACCCTGAAGAAGCGGAATCAGATGGCGGTGATGAATCGGTTTGATTTCCTGGAAGGCTTCAATGCCTGTGAGAGTGTAGAGAGCAACCATTGCGCCAAGGTACTGGCGGAAATGTACGCGCTGCCAACCTTCGGTGGAAGCGATGCTCACAAAACGGACTGTGTCGGTATGGCGTATACAGACATCCCTGAGCAGATCCATTGTGAATCCGATCTGATCCGGGCAGTGAAGCTGGGAGAAGGGATCAAATGCGGAGGATCTTATTACCGGGGTACTACCAAAGAGAAGATCGGAAAAGCCAATAATATTCTGGTGCAGTCCTTCTGGTTCTACAACAGACTGGGAAGCCTGTACCGGCATCACAGAAGAAAAACGGAAATGCATAAGATGGTATAGGTCCTCTGGACCTATACTTTTTTGTAACTATTCAGAAAAGCCTCGCAGAGGCGGTTTTGCGAATGGGGTTCTGAATAGTTACCTTTTTTACACAAATCGTAATCTGAGTTCATAAATTCTTAAGATGCTTTTACTATGGAAATAGGGTATAATATGCATAAATAAGTAAGCAATATGGAAGGTTCCGTAGAACTTGCTATTAGGGCGAATCTTTAAGATTACAGACCACAATAAACGTAATTAAGAGGAGAGAAATATATGAGAAAAAATTTAAGGGGCAGAAAAGCAACCGCGATCGCACTGGCATCCGTTATGGCAATGTCACTTGCAGCCTGCGGTAAGCAGGATGGATCGAATCCGGGGGGACAGACAGAACAGAAGGAATATGTATATGTTCCCGAATATCTGGAGCTGGACGATAATACGAATTCCAGCTACAGTAACATGACAGTACAGGGGGATAAGCTGTATTATACAAATTACCAATGGGATGAAGCTTCCGGTGAGAGCAAGGTCGTGATTGGAGCTTATTCGCTGACAGACGGTTCCAGGGAGGACCTGCCGATCACCATTAATGCGGACGGCGGTGGAATCTATTCCATGCAGGCAGATGAGGAAGGTAATATTTATACTGCGGAATTTGAGTGGAATGCCACCGAAGGTGATGACGCTTATACACAGCAGACAACGGTATTGCACAAGTACGATGCATCCGGTACGGAGCTGATGGCACAGGATATCACGGATATCATGCAGCAGGATGAGAATAATTCTTATGTGGGCAGCATGTGCCTGGACGATCAGGGCAGATTTTATATCAGCTCTGATTCATTGATCCGGCTGTTTGGCAGTGACGGACAATTTCAGGGAGCTGTGCAGACGGACAGCCAGTGGATCCAGGGCATGGGAAAAGCAAAAGACGGCAAGGTATACCTGGCTTATTACGATCAATCCGGCAATGTGAAGCTATCCCAGATCGACTTTGACGGCAAAGCATTGGGACAGACATATGATAACTTTCCGAACACAAACGGCAACGGAGGATTATGTGCCGGAATAGACAATGATCTCCTGGTGAATACGGATACTGCCCTGTATGATTATAGTCTCGCAGACCAGAAGACTACCGAAATACTGAGCTGGCTGGACAGTGATATTAACGGCAGTTATGTCACCTATGCCGCAGCCACCGCAGACGGTAAGATCCTGGCAGTGGTCAATGACTGGAACACAGGGGAAACTGACCTGGTGAAGCTGACCAAAACCAAGGCCAGTGAGGTGGCACAGAAGTCCCAGATCACGATCGGAACCCTGTATACCTCCCAGAGCCTTCAGGCAGCAGCCGTAGCCTTCAACAAACAGAGTAATGAATATCATGTCAATATTAAAACATATATCGATGATAATAACTGGACCGAAACTTCCTGGGCGGATGGCATTACAGCCATGAACAATGATATTACCTCCGGAGCCGGGTGCCCGGATATCCTGGATCTGTCCAACCTGGATGTCAAGGAACTGGCTTCCAAGGGTGTATTTGAGGATATGACACCCTATCTGGAGAAGAGCAGTGTATTAAGCAAGGACGATTTCTTTGAGAATATTGTAGACAGTTATACCTTTGACGGAAAACTGGTGGGAATTCCGAAGAGCTTCACCTTAAGCACGATCGTCGGCAAGACCTCCGAAGTAGGTGATAAGAAGGGCTGGACCATTGACGATATTATAGCCTATGCAGGCCAGCATGAAGGTGCTTCCCTGTTTGAGGGCATGACCAAGAGCGGTATGCTGTACACATTGTTAGCCTATGATCTGGACAGCTATATTGACTGGGAGACGGGAAAGTGCAGCTTTGATTCGGAAGATTTCCAGAAAGTACTGGAATTTGTCAATACCTTCCCCGAAGAGTATGACTGGCAGAATGACGACAGATCTACACCGGTGAAGATCCAGTCCGGTGAAGTGCTGTTAAATATGACAGGCATCTATCAGCTGAACAGTATTCAGGAGGAGGAAGCTATGTTCGGTGAGCCGGTAACCTATATCGGATATCCTACCTCCGGTGGTGGCAGCGGTACTTATATGCAGGCCAGTGAGCTGTATGCGATTACCGCCAAATCCTCCAACAAGGACGGGGCATGGGCATTTATTGAGAATTATCTGAATCAGCCGTTTGATGATTTATATTCCTATGGACTTCCCGCCAGAAAGTCTGCACTGGATGATATGGTGGAGAAGGCACTGAATGTGACATATATGACAGATGAAAACGGTGAGCAGATCCTGGATGAGAACGGGAATCCGATTCCGGAGGATGGTACTTCCAGCATCAGCTACGGAGACTGGGAATATTCCTATCACATTCCTACACAGGAGGAAGTTGCAACCCTGAAGGAGCTGATCAGTGTGGCTGAGCCTTCCAGTGCAACCGGTAATGATGAGATCACCAATATCATCACGGAGGAAGCGGAAGCATTCTTCAAAGGTCAGAAATCCGTAGCGGATGTGGCGAAAATCATTCAGGGCCGTGTACAGGTCTATGTAAATGAAAACAGATAAGGAAAGGCTTGATTATCGTGAGCAGGCAGCAGGTGGATCAGAAGCGGAAGCGGCATCACAAATTGGATAAGAGAATGCGGAAACTGAAGAGAAGCTCGGGGCTTTTTATAGCCCCAAGCTTTCTTGGAGTACTTGCTTTCTTTTTTCTTCCTTTTCTGGTTGTGATATTTTATTCGCTGGTGGATAACCCTATCAGCATGAATTTTGTATTTTTAGACAACTTTGTAAGCGTAATTAAAAACGCGGCATTCCGTACGGCAGTGCATAATACGGTGGTATTTTCTGCAATTGCAGTGCCGTTAGCCGTGGTTTTGTCCCTGCTTCTGGCAGTGGTACTGGAAGCAAAGCTTCCTTTCCGGAGTCAGTTCCGTACCTTTTTCTTAAGTCCCATGATGGTGCCGGTGGCATCCATTGTATTGATCTGGCAGGTATTGTTCCATTATAACGGTGCGGTCAATGATCTGTTGGGAGTCTTCGGTGTGGAGAAGATCGACTGGCTGAAGTCTGGCTACTCTATTATTGTAATAGTGATCTTATTCCTATGGAAGAATCTGGGATATAATATGATCCTGTTTATGGCAGCACTTGCCAGCATACCCAGGGATCTGCTGGAGGTGGCGAGACTGGAAAATGCCACATCGTTACAGACCTTTTTCTATATTAAGATCCGGTATTTGTCTTCCACCTTTTTGTTTGTGACGATCATGTCCCTGATCAGCTCTTTTAAGATCTTCCGTGAGATCTATCTGCTGACAACGGATTATCCTTACGATTCTATCTATATGTTGCAGCACTTCATGAACAATAAGTTCAAGAGTCTGGATTATCAGACGCTGTCTGCAGCAGCGATACTGATGTCTCTCGTCATGGTCGTGATCATCGGACTTCTGTTCGCAGTGGAAAATCATTTCGGAAAGGATGTGGAAGGCTGATGGAGCAGAAGCTTAAAAAACCTGTCCCGCCTGAACTTAGAAGGGCGATCCGGTTCAAGAAGAGAAAGAAGATATTTGAGAATATGCGCATCAGCATAGCAACAGTGATCGCAGCCTTTTTTGCTATACTGTTTCTGATGCCGATCGTCCTGACGATCACCAATTCTTTCATGTCATCTTCGGAGATATCAGCGAACTATGGTTCGGTATTTGCCACGAATGATAAGGGCGGCAAGGTCTATATTTCCGAAAAAGTGAATTTGAAATTTATTCCGGATATCGTATCCTTCAGCCAGTATACTACGGTACTTTTGAAAAGCCCGGAATATCTGCTGAAATTCTGGAATTCTGTGATCCTGGTGGGACCGATCGTGCTGTTTCAGCTGATCGTGGCATCGCTGGCGTCTTATGGATTCGCCAGGTACTCGGGGAAGCTGAGGTCTTTGGTATTTTTTTCCTATGTGATATTGATGCTGATGCCGTATCAGGTAACGCTGGTACCCAATTATCTGGTGGCGGAAAAGCTGAATATATTAAATACGTACTGGGCCATCTGGCTGCCCGGGATCTTTTCACCCTTTGCAGTCTATCTGCTGACGAAGTTCATGAAGAGAATTCCTGTGGGGGTCATGGAGGCGGCACAGATTGACGGTGCCGGAGAGTGGCAGATCTATCGGCTGATCTGTATGCCATTGTGCAAAGGAGCGCTGTGTTCCGCAGCCATCCTTGTATTTATTGATTACTGGAATATGGTGGAGCAGCCGCTGATCCTGTTATCCGATGCGGAGATGCATCCCTTGTCCGTATTCTTGAGCAAGATCAATTCCGGAGAGATCGGACTGGCATTCGCCGTGGCTACGATCTACATGGTGCCCAGTCTTCTGGTATTTCTCTACGGAGAAGAATATCTGGTAGACGGAATTACCTACCAGGGCGGTGTCAAAGGCTAGGATCACTGATTTTTTGAGGATATACCGGCATGGATCCGACTGCCGGAATACAGATAGAAAGTGAAGTATAGAGGAGAATCAAGATGAACGAGAACGGTGGAAAAAAGAGAAGAGAATGGGTTAAAAATGCAGCCATTATATTCTTGTCTGTAATGTTGGTGCTGACATTTTTTTCCAATACATTTATGAACTATTCCCTTCCGGAGGTTGCGGCACAATATGTACAGTCCGGCACCATCACGGCGAAGATCCGCGGAACCGGCACGGTGGAGAGTGGAGATCCCTATAATGTGAAGATAACGGAAACCCGTACCATCTCCAGTGTCCTGGTGAAGACCGGGGATAAGGTAGAGAAGGGAGCTCCCCTGCTGCTATTGGAAGATAAAGAAAGTAAAGAACTGACGGATGCACAGAAGGCCCTGGATGAAGCAAGACTTCAGTTTGAACTTGCAATGTTGGGAAAAGATATTACAAATAGCGTTTATAATAATGTGCAGAGCGGTAATGTTTCTTCCATGGCAACATATCAGAGCAGAATCGTAGCAGCGGAAGCAGAAATTAATAAATGGCAAAAACTGGTGGATGAGGCACAGAATGCTATCGATCAACTAAATACAGCACAGGCTAATGTGAAAGCGAGTGGAGATCCAGATACCAGTTCGGAGCAGGCAAAGGTGAATACAGCACAGGCAACATTGGACAGTGATGAAATCAAGATTGCTAAAGACGATATTACTAGGTGGCAAAATGAAAAGGCTGCTTGTGATGCGATTATTAAAAAATGGCATGAAGGAATTACGGAAACGGTATCGGGAAACGAGGTTATTGGAGTAGTATCGCAGGAAGAATTTGATGTCGCTACAGCAAATAGTGCCAGATATCAGGAATTAATTAATGAAAAACAGGCATTTATCAATAACAATCCGGATAAAGTAAAAGCGTATGAAGATAAGGTGAAAGCTTTATCGGATGCCCAAAAAGCACTTTCGGATAAGGGTAATAGTAAAGAAAATAGTTCTAATTCATTGGAAGTACAAAAAAATAACTGGGCAGCAGAATTGACTAAGCGTAAAGCTCAGTTGGATGTGGCGACAGCAACCAGAGACCAGCTTTTGACAGATATTTCTAATGAACTGAATTTGGATTATAAATTAGACGATTTGCAAAAACAGCGTGATGAGATCGCAAAATTGCAGGAGAATGCGGTAGGCACCAGCATCGATGCCCCTATTTCGGGTACCATTACCAGTGTAACTGTCAAGGCAGGAGACGAGGCACAGCCGGATACTGCACTGGTGACCATGCAGCCGGAGGGTAAGGGCTTTACCATGAGTTTTTCCGTGACCAATGATCAGGCGAAGAGACTTTCCGTAGGAGATAAGGCAGACCTGGTGAACTCCTGGAGATACAGTGATATGGATATTACCCTGGCAAGCATCAAGCCGGATACCACAGATCCCGGACAGAAGAAACTGTTGACCTTTGATATCACAGGAGATGAAGTGACACCCGGACAGTCCTTGAATGTATCCGTAGGACAGAAGAGTGCCAATTACGATCTGATCGTACCCAACAGTGCTATCCGTGAGGATAGTAACGGCAAGTTTATCCTGATCGTGGAATCCAAGAGCAGCCCCTTAGGTAACCGTTATGTGGCAACCCGTGTGGATGTGGAGGTACTGGCAAGTGATGACACCCAGTCCGCAGTGAGCGGAGCTTTATATGGCTATGAATTTGTCATTACGACATCTACCCAGCCGGTAGAGGCAGGAAAGCTGGTCAGACTGGCAAATAATTCATAAGCGTTTAATCTTACAGGAAGGAAGAAACAGACTATATGTTTCGGATGCAGATACAGAGTAAAAAAAAGTGCATATGGTATTGCAGTGCGGCAGTATCCTTCCTACTGTTCCTGCTATTGAATCTATGGTGTGATCACCTGGTCAATATGCAGGACGCCCAGCAGATGGCCGGACGCTGGAGCGAAAAAAAGGATGTGGCACAGATCAGCTGCTTTTTCTCCTCCAAAGCGGAAGTGACGGAGGATACCATTCAAAGCTTTGAATATTCGCTGAAAAATGTGCTGCAGGAGGCCTCTATTACAGAGACCTCAGAGAATCCAAGTGCCAGACTCTGGGTGGATGCTTATAGCGCAGACGGTAAGATCACCCTGGTAAACGGAAGGAATACACTGGATGCCAATGCGATTGGGATCGGAGGGGATTTTTTCCTGTTCCATCCGCTAAAGCTGATCACCGGCTCCTATTTTTCCGGTAACGATCTGATGCAGGACTATTGTATTATCGATCAGGATGCGGCATGGCAACTGTTCGGCTCCAATGATGTGGTGGGAATGACCGTATATATTGGCAATGTCCCGCACATTGTGACCGGAGTGGTACGCAGACCCCAGGGCAGAATGGAAAAGGCAGCAGGCTTAACTTCCACGGTAGTCTATGTATCTTATGAGACCCTGGAGGCCTACGGGACCAGCAACGGTATCAATCATTATGAGATCGTTATGCCGAACCCTGTGGATGAGTTCGCCTACGGCAAAGTAAAAGAAGGGATCGGTATAGACGAGAAAAACGTCGAGATCGTGGAAAACAGCAGACGGTATTCCCTGCCCAACCGGATCAAAACAATCCTTGCCTTCGGAACACGTTCCATGAACGGCAAAGCCATCATCTACCCCTACTGGGAGAATCTGGCGAGAGGCTATGAAGACATTATTGCATTACTTACAGTATTTATGCTGTTTCTGTTATTATATCCGGTAGTGACCGTTATCTGGTGCTTTGTACACTGGTGGCGCCATAAGGGCTGGACTTTGAAGGATGTATGGCATACCGGTAAGGATAAGGCAGAGCGGGCTGTGGAACGCCGCAGGGAGAAAAAACACCCCCACAAGGAGAGGGATGTCCTGGAGGAACTGGAACGGGAGCTGGAGGAAGACCCTTATGCTGACAGTGAATTCTCCTGGCTGACGGATGAGCCGGCGGTGGAAGCAGAGACAAAAGAGGAACAGCAGTCGTAAAACAACAGACACAGACAAGAAAAGGAGAGGGAGAATGAAAAAGAAAGGGAAAAAACTGATCAGTATCGCGTTGACCGTGGCAATGATCGCAGGTCTGACTGCCTGTGGAAAGGGTAACGGCGGGAACGGAAACGGTGGCAGCAGTGCGGCCGATGCCAGCCTTGCAAAACAGTATGTATTTAAGGAACAGGCGCTGGATCTCAATATGGATTCAGACAATATGAATATTGATCTTCTGACCAAAAAGGGAGATACGATTTACCTTCTGTTTGAGACCTATGACTATTCCGAGAACGGCAGTCAGAGTAAGCTGCATCTTGCTACAATGAAGCAGGACGGTACCGTCATCGACACCGTAGAACTGCCTATGTGGAAGGAAGGAGAGGCTCCGGCGACTCCGGCACCTGCACAGGACGGTGAGGATCCTGTAGATACACCTGCGGATGGAGCGGACGGAAGTGAAGCAATGCCGCTTACAGAGCAGGAGGCCAGCACACAGGATATTGCGGCAGCGGATATGGATGTGGTAGATGCACCGGCAGGGAACAGCAGTTATACTTACACATCGCTCAACAATTGTACGGTCGGTTCGGATGGAAATGTCTACGGAATACGTAATTACTATAGTGAGACATATTCCGACGATGATTACAGCAGTACGAATGATTATGCATTGATCTGCTGGAGTGCGGATGGAACTATCAAATGGGAAGCTGATCTGAATGATATGAATACAGAAGAAAGCTATTCCTGGGTACATAGTATCATCCCCAATGAGGATGGAAGCCTGACACTGCTGTTAAGCGGTGATAAAATAGAGAAATGCACTGTGACGGAAGAGGGTATCACAGACCGGAAGGAGCTGCCGGAGGCAGCAGCAACACTGTTCAACAATGCTAGTTCTAATATCATTACGCAGGATGGCAAGGTGCAGATCATCTATTATGATGAGAGCAATTACACGGATATGTATATCGCAACCTATGATCCTGCAACAGATGAGGTATCGGAGGGAATAAAGCTTTCCTCGACACTGACCAACGGCGGTTATTATAATATGGTGCCCGGAGACGGTGACATCCTGTACTATGCCGATAGTAACGGCCTGTTCAGTTATAATGTGCAGACACAGGAGTCGAAGCAGATCATGAGTTATATCAATTCGGATCTGGCTACCGGCAGCCTGAACAATTTCCTGGTACTGGACGAGGAACAGTTCCTGGGCTTTTACTATGATAACAACGAAGGCAAAATGTGCGGCGGTCTGTTCACCCACGTGAAGCCGGAGGATATCAAGGACCGGATCGTCCTTACGCTGGCCGGTAACTATATTGACTATGATCTGAAGAGAAAAGTAGTAGAGTATAATAAGTCCGGTGACACCTACCGTATTGTAGTCAAGGAATACAATACCTACAACACTGCAGAGGATTATACTCTCGGTGTGAAGCAGTTAAATAATGATATCATCTCCGGAGGAATGCCGGATATTCTGGTCGTGGACAGCAATATGTCAATGGACAGCTATATTGCCAAGGGACTGGTGGCAAATGTGGATGACCTTATTGCGGGGGATGAGGAATTATCGAAAAACGACTATCTGCAGAATGTCTGGGATGCGTACCGTGTGGACGGTAAACTGTACTATGTGATTCCTTCGTTCTATATCTCTACTATGGTAGGAAAAGAAGCTATTTTCGGTGACCGCACCTCCATTACCATGGAAGAGCTGCAGACGATCCGGGATACCATGCCGGAAGGAACCGCACTCTTCAGTGATGAGACCAGAGACAGCTTCCTGTATACTATGATGAATTATTGTGGCAGTGATTTCGTGGATGTATCCACCGGAAAATGTGCATTTGATACGGATAATTTTGTGGCAATGCTGACCTATGCAGCCGGGCTGCCGGTAGAATATGGAGAGGATTACTGGGGAGAGGATTACTGGAATAACTATGAATCCCAGTTCCGTGAGGACAGAACCCTGCTGGATGGCATCTCCATCAGCAACATCCGTGATCTGAACGGTACGATCAACGGTGTCTTCGGTGAGGATATCTCCTTTGTGGGCTTCCCGACCGATGGAGACATGGGATCCGTATTATGGGCAGGCAACAGGATGTATGCCCTGTCTGCAAAATCCAAGAACCTGGATGGTGCATGGGAATTCCTGCGCTACTATCTGACACAGGAATATCAGGATAAGATACAGGAACAGGAATACAATCTTCCGGTACTTCGCAGCACCTTTGAGAAGAATGTGCAGGATGCTACAAAGAAGCCGTACTATATGGATGAGAACGGCAACAAAGTGGAATACGATGAGACCTATTACATCAACGGTGAGGAAATACTGCTGCCGCAGCTGACCCAGGAGCAGGTGGACAGAATCGTAAGCTTTGTGGAAAGCGTGAACAAGAGGGGATACTATAATGAGGCAATCTCCAATATCATTTCGGAAGAAGCCGGTGCATACTTCTCAGGACAGAAGAGTGCGAGGGATGTGGCAAGTGTCATTCAGAGCCGTGTACAGGTCTATGTAAACGAGAACAGATAAACGGAAGATAGCACTGCGTAGAGCAGAATAGTAAAAGATGGCGGTCTGTTGAAAAACAGACCGCCATTTATAGTAAGGTGCTTCAGCTAAGGCGGATGGGAATGCCCTGCTTTTTCAGATGTGTCGTCAGGGTAAGCTCCTGTCCGTGCTCCCTTAGCCACTGTTTATAGATCCGGTAATCCGGCATGATGCGCTCGACCATGTCCCAGAAGTCCTTCGAATGGTTCATATGAGTCAGGTGGCAGAGCTCGTGGACTACCACATAATCCAGAGGACCGGCAGGACCGTAGATCAGACGGTAATTGAAGGATAAAGTTCCTCTCGAGGAACAGCTTCCCCAGCGGGTCTTCTGGTCACGGATGGTGATAGAAGTATAGTGCCCGCCGGTGAAGCGGTGGTAGTATTCCACACGATTCGTAAACACTTCTCTGGCAGCATTCCGATATCGGTTTTCCAAAGCCTGCAGCCTGCGGAGCTCCGCAACGGTCAGTGGCTGATTTTCATATAGATTCATGAGAGTGCCTTTCGCATACAGGGGTGTTGATCCTCTGGGTATCTTTGTAAGTTTGAACAGATTAAATATACTGCGTATGGCTTGAAAAGTAAACGCAGAAATTGTAGAATAGTGCGTGACGGCTCGTGGACGGAACCGTTACAGGAAAGGAAAACAGTAAATACTATGGGTAAATGTATTTTGATCGGCGCAGGAGATCTCACGATGGGAGAGCTGTCTGTGACAGAGGAAGATTATGTGATCGCGGTGGACGGCGGCTTAAGCTACTGCGGGATCCTGAATGTGGAGCCGGACCTGATCATCGGAGATTTTGACTCGATGAGCGAACAGGAGAAGCTTGCTGTGGAACAGTTACAACAGACCGTTCCGGAGAAGATCTGCCGCCTGCCGGAGTGTAAGGATGACACAGACATGCTGGCAGCTATCAAGCGGGGGCTGGAGCTGGGTTATAACGATTTCCGTATTTATGCGGCCACCGGTGGGAGATTTGACCATACCCTGGCGAATATCCAGTGTCTGCTGTATCTCAAAAATCACGGTGCGGTGGGGTACCTGGTAGACGGTACGGGAATGGTGCTGGTACTGCAGAACGAAGCCGTGCATTTCCGGAAGGAGCTGGAGGGCACCATGTCGCTGTTTGCCCTGACGAAGGAGGCAAAAGGCGTGAATATCCGCGGCATGAAATATCCTTTGGAAAATGCCGTGATCACCAATGATTTCCCCATCGGGATCAGCAATGAATTCCTGGGAGAGGAAGCGGAAGTGTCCGTAGAGGACGGCGAACTGGTATGCATGATCCGGTACTATGAGGATGAAGTATAACCATGTAAGCCGGAATGTACGCTTCGAAGATGATCAAGGAGGTGGCACCGAATGTCCACCTCCTTGGTGTTTTTACGAAAAAAAATCTTTAGAAAATCTTTCGTTTTTTCAGTAGGTGAAATTAGAAATTATAAATTAGAATCAGAAACAGACAGGGGAGAGGATCCCCTTGCCGCATGTGGCAGAATGAGAGGGAGTCATGGAGAACAATAAATATCATATTCTCATCGTGGAGGATGATAAGGAAATCCGGGATGGTGTGGAAATCTATCTGAAAAATCAGGGGTATCAGGTATGGAAGGCTGCCAACGGTAAGGAAGGACTCGAGATCGTAGCACAGGAGGAGATCCATCTGGCTATCCTGGATATTATGATGCCGGTGATGGACGGTGTGACGATGTTAATGAAGCTGCGGGAGCAGAATCACGAGTTCCCGGTGATCATGCTGTCCGCCAAGTCCGAGGAAGTGGACAAGATCATGGGATTAAATATGGGAGCGGATGACTATGTTACCAAACCCTTTACACCGTTGGAACTGTTGGCGAGGGTAAATTCCCATCTGCGCAGATATTCCAAATATCTGACGGCAGTCAGTGGGGAAGAACAGGAGAAATCCCATGTGTATACCATCGGCGGACTGGAACTGAACGAAGAAACCGTAGAAGTGACGGTGGACGGAGAAGCGGTGAAGCTGACACCCATGGAATTCAAGATCGTACAGCTTTTGATCAAGAATCCGGGCAGAGTATTTTCCGCGGATGAGATCTATGAGCGTATCTGGAACGAGAAAGCGGTCAACACCGATACCATTATGGTACATGTGCGGAACATCCGCGAAAAAATCGAGATCGATCCGCGAAATCCCAAGTATCTGAAAGTGGTATGGGGCGTAGGATATAAGATTGATAAACAATAAATACGGATGTGGGGAACAAAGTGTTTCGGCAGGCAGAGGAAAATGGCCGGAGAGGTGTAAGAATGGAACAGGTAACAGAGGCTGTGAAAGCGGAGACAACAGAAAACAGGGAAAATCGAGGAAACCGAGGAAACAGAAAGCCTGCAGTCAAATGGCTGATCATCGGACTGATTGTCAGTCTGGCAGCTTCCGGTATTTTTACCGCCTGCTACGGAATCTTCGAGCGTAGAGCGGAGAGCAGGAGGAATGAACAATACATTGCGGATCCGCTGGAGACGTCGAATACGATTACTTATCTGTATCAGAACTGTTATCTGCTCTATAGGGATCTGTATAACAAAGAACACCAGACTTCCTTAAACTATGTGGAATTATATATGCAGCCAACAGAGGGAAACGAATGGCTCAATGATGACCGGAAACGGGCAGAAGTGGCATATGGAGATACGGAGGAGCTTACGATACCGGAAGGAGCAGATCCCGAAAACTATGCGGCCCAGGGAATCTTGGCGGCGCAGACCGGGGAATACTTGGAAGAACATTTCAATACCCTGGAAAACTCCTTTGGTCAGTTGAATAATTTGTATGATTATAGGATCCGGGATACTCAGACCGGAGAGACCCTAAGTAATCTGGCGGATACGGATATCGTGGCGGAGGAACAGAGCTTTTATCTGACTTTTGTATTTGATGCCTATGGAAATGATGCCACCTTAGGAAATACGGTGATCGGATCGGATACGACAACCCTTCGTAAGACAGCGGCGGAAGTGATCCGTAATTGTGGTCTTACGCGAATGGTGGATGCCAATATGGGCACAACGATCGATGCCGGTCATAATACCATGTTCCGGCTGGAAATGCCGAAAAATTGTGAGATCACCTTCTGCATCTCCAGACAGGCGGCACAGAGCCTGGGACAGAACGGTCAGTATATTTATTATGATCAGGATATGAACAATGTCAGTGTTTACTTTTCCATGGGAGAGCAGTATGCATCCTATTATCTGTCCGGATGTCAGCAGATGTTTCTGATCCTGGCACTGTTGATCTTCCTGCTGGCGCTTGTATTTCCGGGACTTGGGGAAGAGAGAGCCTGGGAGAAGGTGATGCTGCTGAAGCTGCCTGTCGAGGCGATTGTTGTGATCCTTGTGGTAATCGCCGGCATTGGAAGTGAACAGGTGGTAGGACTGGTATCCTGGGTGAGAAGCGGTCATGCGCTGGGCACAGTTTTACGTGGAAACAGTGCGCAGATACAGTTATTAACCATAATACTGACCTATGCATTAAATGTTCTGGCGGTGGCAGCCTTGTTTTTCATTGCCTGGTGCTTGGGAGTATCCCTGCGGGCAATGCGGGTTCAGGGAGCCAGAGCGTATTTGAAACAGCACAGCTTGTGCTATCTGTTAGTGCCTTTCTGGAAAAAACTGTGGAGAGGAATGAAGAAGGGATTTTCCATTGGCAGGGATAAGGTGGTGGATGTCTATCATGATGCAGAGCATTTTGATGTGACGAAGGATGCCAAAAAACTGATCCTGCGGATCGTATTGTGGAATGCCCTGATTCTGGTGATCGTATGCAGCCTTCCTCTGGGAGGAGTGACGATCGCAGTCATTTACTCTGTGGTACTGTATTTTGTACTGCGGCGTTATGTCAGCAAATTGCAGAAAAAGTACGGATTGCTGTTAAAAGCCACCAATGAGATCGCGCAGGGTAATCTGAACGTGACCATAGAGGAAGATCTGGGCGTGTTTGAACCCTTTAAACCGCAGATCTACCGGATCGAGGAAGGCTTCCGTAATGCGGTGGCGGAGGAAGTGAAGAGCCAGCGGATGAAGTCGGAACTGATCACGAATGTATCCCACGATCTGAAGACGCCACTGACAGCTATCATTACTTATGTAAAGCTGCTACAGGAGCCGGGAGTGACGGAAGAACAGCGGAAGGAGTACTTAGAGACGTTGGATCGTAAATCGCTGCGCCTGAAGGCATTGATCGAGGACCTGTTCGAAGTCAGCAAGGCAAATTCCCAGAATATCACGCTTGATATCCGCGATGTGGATATCGTAAGCATGGTGAAACAGGTCGAATTTGAGATGGAAGATAAGCTCGCGGATGCCGGACTGGATGTGCGGATGAACCTGCCGGAAGAGAAGGTCATCGTGCCGTTGGACAGTCAGAAGACCTTCCGGATTTTTGAAAATCTGTTTGGCAATATTGCAAAATATGCTTTGCCCGGGACCAGAGTCTATGTCAACGGTTTTACGGCAAAGGATGAGGTGACCATTATCTTAAAAAATATCGCAGCGCAGGAATTATCCGCATCGGGAGAGGAACTGACCGAGCGATTCGTCAGAGGGGATGCTTCCCGTAACACGGAAGGAAGCGGACTGGGATTGGCAATTGCAAAAAGCTTTACAGAAATTCAGGGCGGAAAGTTCCGGATCGAACTGGACGGAGATTTATTCAAGGTGGTGCTGATCTGGAAGGTAAAGCCAGAGAGCGGGAACTACGACAATTCCGGGGACAAAGTGACGACCGGAGACAAAGAAAAACAACCACTACAATCATAAAAAATATTACATTACAATATTAAAATAGATCAATAAATTAGAACAAAAACATCCACATTTCCGTAGAAATACGTTAATTGTGGATGTTTTCAATTACAAATGAGTGTGCTACAATGTATCTATTCCAAAATCCGGAGAATAGCCTGAAAGAGGCAGATTTTGTTCCCGGGTTCTGAAATAGAAAAGCTGTATGAAGAGAAAAAGGAGCAGTAAACAATGGGAATGACAATGACACAGAAGATACTTGCACAGGCAGCGGGCCTTGCGCAGGTACAGGCAGGACAGCTGATCGAGGCACAGCTGGATCTGGTGCTGGGCAACGATATCACCAGTCCGGTGGCAATCAAGGAAATGGATAAAATGAAGGTACAGGGAGTGTTTGATAAGGATAAGATCGCACTGGTACCGGATCATTTTGTTCCCAATAAGGATATTAAATCTGCGGAGCACTGCAAATGTGTCCGTGAGTTCGCAAGACGCAATGAGATCACCAATTATTTCGAAGTAGGAGAGATGGGTATCGAACATGCACTGCTTCCCGAGAAAGGACTTACCGTAGCCGGAGATGTGATCATCGGTGCGGATTCCCATACCTGTACTTACGGTGCGCTGGGTGCATTTTCCACCGGTGTGGGAAGCACGGATATGGCAGCCGGTATGGCTACCGGCAAGGCATGGTTCAAAGTACCTGCGGCGATCAAATTCAATCTGACCGGCAAACCCGCAGAATGGGTCAGCGGTAAGGATGTGATCTTACATATCATCGGCATGATCGGTGTGGACGGTGCACTGTATAAGTCTATGGAATTTGTGGGAGACGGTATTGCTAATCTGTCCATGGATGACCGCTTCACCATTGCCAACATGGCTATCGAAGCCGGCGGTAAGAACGGTATTTTCCCTGTGGATGAGAAGGCTATTGCTTACATGAAAGAGCATTCAAAACGCCCCTATAAGGTATTTGAAGCAGATCCGGATGCACAGTACGATGCAGAATATACCATTGATCTGAGCACTTTACGGCCTACCGTGGCATTCCCTCATCTGCCGGAGAATACACATACTATCGATGAGATCCACGAGATGGAGCCCATTGCCATTGATCAGGTAGTGATCGGATCCTGTACCAACGGACGTATCGACGATCTGCGCACCGCAGCGAAAGTACTTGCAGGCAGACATGTGGCAAAGGGAATGCGCTGTATCGTGATCCCCGCCACCCAGTCCATCTACATGCAGGCAATGGAAGAGGGACTTCTTAAGACCTTCATCGAAGCGGGAGCAGTGGTAAGTACACCTACCTGCGGACCCTGTCTTGGCGGATATATGGGTATCCTGGCGGAGGGAGAGAGATGTGTCTCCACGACCAACCGTAATTTCGTGGGACGTATGGGACATGTAAAGAGTGAGATCTATCTGGCGAGCCCTGCAGTGGCAGCAGCCAGCGCTATCACCGGCAAGATTTCCTGCCCTTGTGAACTGAAATAAAATAAAAGAGGTAATAGAAAATGAACAACGCAAAAGGAATAGTTTTCAAATTCGGGGATAACGTGGATACAGATGTTATCATTCCCGCAAGATACCTGAATTCTTCCGACCCAGCAGAACTGGCGACTCACTGCATGGAGGATATTGACAAGGACTTTATCAAAAATGTGAAAAAAGGTGACATTATCGTAGCGGAGAAAAACTTCGGCTGCGGCTCCTCCAGAGAGCATGCCCCCATCGCCATCAAGGCGGCAGGCGTCAGCTGCGTCATCGCCGAGACCTTTGCCAGAATCTTCTACCGCAATGCCATCAATATCGGGTTGCCCATCATTGAGTGTCCAGAGGCATCCCGCAAGATCAACAATGGCGATGAAGTCGAGATAGACTTCAATACCGGAGTGATCAAAGATCTCACCACCGGCGAGAGCTTCCAGGGACAGGCATTCCCCGAGTTCATGCAGAAGATCATTGCCGCAGAGGGATTGATCAACTATATCAACAGCCAAAAATAGAAACAGCTTTTAAGCTTACAAAAATACCTCCCTGTTACCGTTTCCGGAATACAGGGAGGTATTTTTAAATTCTAGTCTTATTAAGTTAAGCTTTTTTATTGATCATGGCACGTTTTCTCAGGGTCGGATCCAGGATCTTCTTACGGATACGAAGGTTTGTGGGAGTTACCTCCAACAGCTCGTCGGTATCGATGAAGTCCAGAGCCTGCTCCAGAGACAGGATCCTGGGCGGTGTCAGACGCAGAGCTTCGTCGGCGCTGGAGGAACGGGTGTTGGTCAGCTGCTTTTTCTTGCAGACATTGATCTCGATGTCCTCACTGCGGCCGGTCTGACCGATGACCATACCGGAGTATACTTTCTCGCCGGGTCCGATGAAGAGAGTACCGCGTTCCTGTGCATTGTACAGACCGTAGGTGATAGATTCACCGGATTCGAAAGCGATCAGGGAACCCATCTTACGATACTGGATATCTCCCTTGTAGGGACCGTAGTCATCAAATACGGTGTTCAGGATACCGTTACCCTTGGTGTCGGTCATGAACTCGCCACGGTAACCGATCAGTCCTCTTGCGGGGATGGAGAACTCCAGACGGGTGTAAGTGCCGCCGGAGATGGAACCCATGTTTCGAAGCTCACCTTTCCGCTGTCCCAGCTTCTCGATGACAGCACCGGCAAACTCGTTGGGGACATCGATATAAGCCAGCTCCATAGGCTCTAACTTTTTACCGTTTTCATCGGTATGATACAGAACCTCTGCCTTACTTACGGCGAATTCGAAACCTTCACGACGCATATTCTCGATCAACACGGACAGATGCAGCTCACCACGGCCGGATACCTTGAAACGGTCGGGAGAATCGGTCTCTTCCACACGTAAGGATACATCGGTATTTAACTCGCGGAACAGTCTGTCACGCAGGTGACGGCTGGTAACGAATTTACCCTCCTGGCCTGCCAGAGGAGAATCATTTACCATGAACTGCATGGCGATGGTGGGCTCACTGATCTTCTGGAAAGGAATGGGTACCACATTTTCCGGAGAGCAGATGGTGTCACCGATGTGAAGCTCGCTGATACCGGAGACGGCAACGATGGAACCGATGCCTGCTTCCTTTACCTCTACTTTATTCAGACCATCAAACTCGTACAGCTTGCTGACCTTGGTCTTGATGATCTTGTCGGGGTTGTGGTGGTTACAGATGACCACATCCTGATTCACACGGATGGTACCGTTGTCTACCTTACCGACACCGATACGTCCTACATATTCATTATAATCGATGGTACTGATCAGTACCTGGGTAGCTGCCTCGGGGTCACCTTCGGGAGCGGGAATGTAGTTGATGATGGTCTCGAACAGAGGCTCCATATCAGTACCCATCTCGTCGGCATCCAGGGAAGCAATACCTGCCTTGGCGGAAGCGTACACAAAAGGACAGTCTAACTGGGAATCGTCCGCATCAAGTTCTAAGAACAGCTCCAGTACTTCGTCTACGACTTTATCGGGTCTTGCTTCGGGTCGATCGATCTTGTTGATACATACGATAACGGGAAGCTTTAATTCCAGAGCCTTACGGAGTACGAATTTGGTCTGGGGCATAGCACCTTCGAAAGCATCTACTACCAGGATAACACCGTTTACCATCTTCAGGACACGTTCTACTTCGCCGCCGAAGTCTGCGTGACCCGGGGTGTCGATGATGTTGATCTTGGTACCCTTATACATAACAGCAGTGTTCTTGGACAGAATGGTGATACCACGCTCGCGCTCGATATCGTTGGAGTCCATGACACGCTCAGCAACTTCCTGATTTTCACGGAATACACCGCTTTGTTTTAACAGCTCATCCACCAAGGTGGTTTTACCGTGGTCTACGTGAGCAATGATTGCAACGTTTCTGACATCTTCTCTTTTTTGTCTCATAAAAATCCTTGCCTTTCTAAAAATGCGTGCAGCTGATTTATCCTTTTTTCAAACTGTTTCAGTATAGCACTTATCATTTCCGGACGCAAGAAAAAACCGTGTAAAATCAACGTTTTTGGTGGTTTCTAACAACTTTTGGGCGGTATTTGCATTTTTATGCGATGGGTTTTAGTACTCAAACGATAAAAAATAGAGTATAAATAGTAGTGCAATACATAAGGATTGTTGTAGAAGAGTCAGAAGATGTAGAAGGGAGAACAAAAATGACAGATAAGGTTATTGAAAACAATCAGGTAACGGTGATGGGGGAAGTGGTAAGCGATTTTTCCTACAGCCATGAGATCTACGGGGAAGGATTCTACATGGTGGACTTAAGGTGTACGAGACTGAGTGACAGCTTTGACATCATACCGGTGATGGTCTCGGAGAGACTTTTAGATGTGACAGCGAGCTATATTGGAATGCTTTTGTGCGTTAATGGGCAGTTCCGGTCCTATAACCGTCATGAGGAGCGTAAGAACAGACTGGTATTGTCTGTGTTTGCCAGAGAGGTGAAATTTATTGAGGAGATGGAAGAAAGTTCCAAGACGAACCAGATCTATCTCGATGGATATATATGTAAGGAGCCGGTATACCGCAAGACACCGTTAGGAAGGGAGATCGCAGACCTGCTGCTTGCCGTGAACCGCCCTTACGGCAAATCTGATTACATTCCCTGCATCTGCTGGGGACGCAATGCACGCTATGCAGAACATTTCAAAGTGGGCGAGCGCTGTGCTATCTGGGGACGGATCCAAAGCCGTGAATATATGAAGAAACTGGATGAAGAAAATGTGGAGAAACGTGTCGCATTCGAAGTGTCCGTCAGCAAACTGGAGCTGTTGGAGGAAGCCCGGGAATCCATAGTCTGACGACAAAAGATTGCAAAAATTTACAATATATGGTATAAAGAAATGCATAAGTAACTGACAACTGCGGACAGCTACCTGCCGCAAACGCAGATAGACCATGAGGTGTGTAATGGCAGAAGGATGCATCTATATTTATACCGGCGATGGCAGAGGCAAATCACCGGCAGCGATCGGAAGAGCAGTACAGGCAGCAGTAGAGGGGAAGAGAGTCGTTATCATTCAGTTCCTGAAGGGAAAGGGACTGGAGGATTCGGATTTCCTGCGCAGGATGGAACCGGAGATCAAATTGTTCCGTTTCGAAAAATCGGACAGCAATTTTGCAGAATTGCCTGAGGAGAAGAAGCAGGAGGAAATCCAGAACATCCGTAACGGAATCGGTTTTGCTAAAAAGGTGCTGACCACCGGAGAATGCGATCTGCTGATCTTAGATGAAGTGCTGGGACTGGTGGAAAAGGATATCATTACAGTGGATACTCTGAAGACACTGTTGGAATGCAGAGGAGATACGGATGTGATCCTGACAGGAATCACTTTGAACGATGAAATATGCGTTCTGGCAGATGAAGTATCCAAGATCGAGACCGTAAAATTCAAGGTCTGGGATTGACAGTCACATGGGTTAATGCTATCATAAAATTATATTTAAGAAGATAGAGGTTGCGTTTTTCAAGAGTATTTTTTCGGAGGTAACAGGTACCGTTGAGGGAAGAAGAAAGGGGAACACGCCGAAAGATAAGGTATCCTGTATATTGTTATCTTGGGCATACGTTTAAGAAGCGTATGACTGTCATCTCGTAAGCAGATGGGGCGCTATCAAATAAGCTTGGATAATCAGCGCCGGCGCCATTGTGCGCTGGCGTTTTGCAAATGGAGGAAACATATGGCTATTTTTAAAGGAGCAGGCGTGGCAATCGTCACACCCATGAACGAAGACGGATCTGTCAACTATGAGAAATTCGGTGAACTGATCGAATTCCAGATCGCAAACGGCACAGATGCCATTATCGTATGCGGTACCACGGGAGAGAGTTCTACATTGACCCATGAGGAACATCTGGATACCATCAAATACTGTGTAGACAAAGTAGCGAAGAGAATCCCCGTAGTGGCCGGTACCGGTTCTAATTGTACCGATACCGCAGTATATCTGTCCCAGGAAGCGGAAAAATACGGTGTGGACGGCATCCTGCTGGTAAGCCCCTATTACAATAAAGCAACCCAGAAGGGATTGTATCGTCACTTCAAGACCGTT
>OBAF01000624.1_pt1 | contig 28796 bp, 24 predicted proteins | sample 1517851 | NCBI WGS metagenome assembly OBAF01 (sample SAMN04571706, study PRJEB22368) | human gut metagenome | biome: human gut; material: stool | host: Homo sapiens | place: Luxembourg | collected 2012-10-19 | reverse complement strand
TTTACTGCCAAGCAGACATTGGAATATACGCAGAGCCTTTATGAGAAAAAGTTAGTGACTTATCCAAGAACAGACAGCCAGTATCTTTCCGATGACATGGAAGGTACTGCAAAAAATGTGATCGAAGCGATTTTCAATTCTCTGTTATTTGAACAGAATATCATGTTCAATCCAGATATTAAAAGAATTTTGAACAGCAAGAAAGTGACGGACCACCACGCAATCATTCCTACCATGGAGATCATCAAGCAGGACTTAAAGGCAATCCCGGAGAGCGAAATGAAGATACTTTCCCTTTGTGCAAACCGTCTGCTGTGTGCGACCGGGGAGAAGCACATTTATAATTCCACAAAGGCAGTGATTACCTGCAACAATACTGTATTTAAGGTATCTGGCAAGGAAGTGTGGAAAAATGGATGGAAGGAATTTGAGGATTTCTTCAAAAATTCCTATAAAACCGCAGAGGATAAATCGGATGCAGAGGAAGAAAAGAAACTGCCGGAGCTTCATGAGGGCATGATGATTGCAGTGGAGCAGACAAAGGTTTCCGAGCATTTCACACAGCCGCCAAAACATTACACTGAGGACAGCCTGCTGTCCGCCATGGAGAGAGCCGGAGCAGAGGATATGGGCGATGAAGTGGAGAGAAAAGGACTTGGCACACCTGCCACCAGAGCTGACATTATTGAAAAACTGGTAAAAGACGGATTCGTAAAGCGTGAGAAAAAGCAGATGATTCCGACAGAGGACGGAATGAAGCTGATCACGATACTTCCGGATGTAGTAAAATCTCCGAAACTGACTGCTGACTGGGAAAATGAGCTTACACTTGTATCCAAAGGAGAAGTTGCTGCAGAGCAGTTTATGTCTGGTATTGAAGCAATGGTAACTGATCTTGTAAAGACCTATCACAGCGTTAGTGATGAGCAGAAAGCCATGTTTGGCACAGGCAAGGGTGGACAGGAAGTGCTAGGCAAATGCCCGAAGTGCGGTGCTGATGTAGTCAGGGGAAAATTCGGAGCGTACTGTACCGGGAAGTGCGGTATGAATGTCGGCAAGGCACTTGGGGTAACACTTTCCGATACACAGGTCAAGAGCCTGCTTCAAGGGAAAAAGATACTTGTAAAAGGATTAAAAGGCAAGAAAGGCAGCTATGATGCGTACCTGATTCCAGAGAGTGTACAGGAATTTTCCTATACGAAAGATGGTAAAGAAATCAAGGGATTCCAGTATAAGTTTAAGATGGAATTTCCACCGAAAAAGGACAAATAGAAGAAAACTAGAAGAAAACAATTCCAAAATAATTTGTAAGATTTTGTCGAAAACTGTCATGTATATAGTGAAGGGAGGACTTTGGCATGAATAAGGAAAAAGAAATAGATATGCTGAAAGAAAAACTTGACTATTATACGTTGGTAGCAACCGATGAGGAATTTGATGCCGAGGAAGTTATAAAAATTGTAAAAAGGCTGGAAGAACTTGAACCGACAGAAGCACCGGAAAAATCTGTCGATGAATTTTTGGACGATTTCTGGAAATATTGCGAGGAACGAGAAAGGAAGGAAAAAATACTAGAAGAATTTCGGAAGCAGAAATAGCTGTATCTATGATGAAAAAAGTGTGGTATTATGAGAGAAAGAAATTTGCAAATCGTTGTTTGGCGATTTGGTAAATCCCAATAAATTAATTTTATAGGGAACAGAAAATTTGAATTTATTGAAATGGAGTAATGATTATGGAATTGAATATAAATTCACCCGTTTATTTTAAAGACCGCTATGGAATTGATGATGAAGTATATAAATTTTGTCAGAGAGCATATTTGTTTTTTAAAGATAAAAAATATAGCAATACCTTGCAAATTATTGGAATAGTTCCTATTGTAGCACCTCAAGAAATTGTTGAGGGAAAAAATTATAAAGAGAAAGTAAAATTCCTTTGTAATAAAAGTGTTGCATCAATAAATATTAAGATGGATTTCAATGATTACTATAATGCTGATAGTATAAAAAGAATTGAACTAACTAAAGAAATGATACTGACAGCAGTAAAACGCATAATTACTAAAGTGGATTTTGATTATGGTAAATTTAAAGAAGATTTGATAAGTTTACATTGATAAATTCCAATTTAATTTTTTAACAGGAGGATTGTGTGATGAGTATGGATTTGAATTTCTGGAAGTACAAGGAAAATACAGCACATGACCATGAAACTGTATATCAGATAGCGTGTTGTGATGGAGAGATAATGGAAGTATTAGAAATTCTTCCGATTGATGATATTTTGAAGAAAGTGACCAATACTTTTTCCGACTGGACGATTCAAGATGGAGGCAAAGATTTTGAAAAAAAAGGACATGGAGCATTTCAAATTTTTACAACTTCGCAAATTGTAAGGTTTGATTGCTATGGTATGCAAGGGGATGATATGAATACTCTCATAGATATTTTGCTTGATTTTGGTTGTCCTTTATATGACCCGCAAATTTCAACGAGGTTTGATTCTGGGACAGACAGATGACAATTCCAGTTTGTCGGTGCAACACTAATACCACACATAACTAAAATAACAACACAGCGTCAGAGCGTATGGGAAAACCTGTACGCTCTAATTTTTTATCAAAAAATGGAGGAAAACACATGGAAGAAACAAATGTAACAATGACAGCAGAGGAAATGCAGGGTGAGCCTGCGGCAAAGGAAAATGAGACAAAGGCGGAGAAGTTTATCCGTATTGGCGAGTACCGCATGAATAAGGCGGTGGATGCCATTGGAAGATTGGAGAATCTTGCAAATCGAGGTTCCTATGAATATACACAGGAACAAGTAGACGCTATGTTTCAGGCATTAGAGGGGAGGGTTGCGGAAATTAAGGCAAGGTTTACGCCTAAGAAAACGGCTGAGAGTAAGACTTTCAGCTTTGGTACAACAGAATAGGAATGTAACGGGAAATAAAGGAAAGGCAGTCATGTAGTGTATGTGGCTGCCTTTTTGTCGTATCTATGACAGGAAGGAGAACTGCGTGAGAAAATATGATTTTATATCGGCTCTGGCAAAGGAGACAGCAGCCGAGGTTGTCAAAAATCGTGAGGAATGGATGAAATACCTTACTACAGCGGCGAGATTATACAAGTATCCGTTCCGGGAACAGCTTTTAATCTATGCACAAAGACCGGACGCAACAGCGTGTGCTTCCATAGAGCTGTGGAATGAGCGTATGCACTGCTGGGTAAACAAAGGGGCAAAAGGTATCGCACTTTTGGACGAGGATGATGCACATGGCAAGCGTCTGAAATATGTATTTGATGTTTCAGATGTCCATGCGGCAAGGAGAATCGGACGGTATCCGGAACTCTGGGAATTACATGAGGAACATAAGGAAGATGTAATTAAGCGTCTGGAGCAGACTTATGGTGCTACCGATGATAAGAAGCTGTTTGAAGAAAGACTTATGGAGATAGCTGAGAGGATTGCGGCAGATTATTATGAGGAATTGCTGCCGGATCTGCAGTACATGATCGAGGACAGTTTCTTAGAGGGACTGGACGAGCAGAATGTTGGTATCCGTTTGCGGGAGACATTATCGGACAGTATTTCCTTTACACTTTTATCTGCCTGCGGTGCAGATATGCAGGAGTATGGTTCTGAGTTTGCTTTTGATTATATCTATGAATTTAATTCCATGGATACCCTAGCAGTACTTGGAGATGCAGCCAATGAGCTTGCAAAACCGGTACTTTTAGAGATTGGAAGAACCATAAGGGCATATAACAGAAGCCACGAACAGGAACAAACAGAAAATTTAACGCAGAAAGGACTTGCAAATACTTCTGAAATAGACTACAATGCGTTAAAGCGTGAAAGCGAGAGCGGACATGAGGAATATATTGACAACAATCAAAACAGCGTAGAAAGGGGCAATAGCGATGAATCTGACATACGAAAAGAACGGGGATTATCTGATTCCGACATTACAGGCGGACATTCAGCCGGAGGGAACGGTAACGAAGTACGGAATGATGAGAGAGACTTATCTGAAGGAGAACCACAGGGGCGTGTACTCAGCGTTTCTTCTGAAAGGAACATTGAAAGAACACCTGCTGACGATCCAGAAGCAGGCAGAGGAGAGAATGGAGAAGCTGACGAGCCAGATGGCGGCAACCGAGGGAGTGACCGAACAACTCAAGGAAGCCGATCAGATGCTCTGGGTAGCGAAGATGAACAGCATTCGGAACCGAGCAGAGGAAGTGGTTCTGGGAGAACTGGTTTACAGTCTGTAACAGACACAGATGATCTTCTCCGGGGAGAAGCACCGGAACCCACCTTTACACAACTCAGCCTGTTTCCTTCTTTTGAGGAGCAGGTCGGAACAGTCGCAGCAGCGGAAGCAAGTATGAAATATACCATGCCCGCTGCTTTTTCTTTGCCACAGAATGAGCTTGAAACCATTCTTCGCAGTGGCGGAGGAAAACAGCACAGCAGAAAGCGTATCTTTGCAAAGTACACAGAGGGCAGAAATGCCGAGCAGATGGTGGATTTTCTGAAAAATGAGTACGGACAGACCGGAAAAGGTTTTGAAATCAATGGAAATCCCGTATCAGTGTGGTTCGATGAGCATGGTATGAGTGTCGGCTATGGAACACAGGCAAGGGAAACGCCGATTGTCACGATGGATTGGGAAGATGTGGAGAGCCATATCCGTTCTATGATCGAAAATGGTACTTATATGAGTGCCAGTGAAGCATTTCTTGTGGATACACAGGAGCGGAACCGTGTTGCCAACCAGATCTATTTCTTTCTGCGGGATGGCATGGATGAAATGCCGGAGGAGCTTGGATTAAAAGCCGGAAACTATCCGGAGAGTGAAGCAAAACTCATGGAACTTCTTTCTACCCATGAGGGCAGGGAGCAGCTTAAAAATATTTTGGAAGATGCGGCGGAACGTCTTGCATCGGGTGAAGCCGAATTAAAATGGCGGCATGTGAAATCACCGGAATATCTGTTATCGGAGATAGCAGACCTTGACAGAGAAAGGCTGGAATTTCCATTGCCAGATACTGTGGAAGTAGCACAGGAAGATTTTATTACACAGGATGAGATTGACTATGCACTAGGCAGGGGAAGCGGCTATGAGCATGGAGCTTTCCGCATCTATGAGTATTTCATGGAAGGACATGACCAGAAGGAAGCGGTAGCCTTTCTGAAAAAAGAATATGGCATTGGTGGTGGTTCCGGCGGACTGCCGGGTAATGATGATTCCCATAATGAACATGATGGAAAAGGTATCCGTCTGGAGAAAGGCAGTTATGGCAATCCGTATGCAAAAGTGCTTCTGAACTGGAATGTTGTAGAGAAAAGGCTTCGTGAGCTGATCAAAGAGGACAAATACTTATCTCCACAGGGAAAGGAAAACTATAAGGCTTACAAGGAAGAACAGGCAGAAAAAGCAAGACAGCGTGAGCTTTCTCGTCTGGAGCATGGACAGCGGTTAGAGTGTAAGAAAGACATTGATGCACTGATTGCTGAGAAATTCAATGGTTTTGTTCTTCCGAGGAATACCGCAGATGAGATCATAGATAAATATGGCATTGACTGTGTGGAATTTGTTCTTGCAAATACGGTTACGCATTTTGATTATGATGGTCGTTTTTCACGGAACAATAAGGACTGGGCAAAGGACATTGTTGCGGAAAATGAGTGGGAGAACAACGATCTGATTCTAAGCTCACATCCGGCAGTGCTGGACGGATTTACCAATCAGGCGAGAAGATATATCAATGTGATTCGGGAAAAAGAAAAGGAAGCACAGCAAAAGATCACGATTGATGGATATGAGTGTGTTCTGGTTGATGAGTGGGGCAGTGAAAAAGAGAAATATCTGCTTGGAAATGACATTGAGGACAGCAGTTTTTATTATGCACAGGTCAATGGGAAATCCTTTGAATACGACCATAAGCCGGAGCGTGGCGAGGTAGAAGATGATTATATCAATGCTTTGGCAGAGGAAGATATTGACAGGCACGAAGCAGAAGTGTTTTCACGCTTTGATGGGACGGATGGTATCGCTGAGCCGGATGAAACTGAGCCACAACAAGAATTTTCACAAGAGAAATCGCAGAAATTATCATGGCATGTGGTACATGATGCAGATGATGAATATGGAAATCCGACACAGTGGAGTGCCACCTTATCAGAGGGAGTATTTCTTTGGATTGATAAGGAAGTGGACGGATATGCTATTTATGATACGGCAGACACCACCCGTCCGGCATTGGAGACATTTTCGACTTTGCAGGAAGCAATGGACTGGGGGAATGAGCTTGCAGAAAGTGGCAGGGAAGCAGAGACGGAGTTCTCTGATGAAAGGGAACAGACCGAAGATGAACTGGACAACATAGACACGCAGGCTGCCCGTGAGCGTCTGGAGAATGGAGAAGCAGAGCAAGAGACTGAAGATATGCTGTCGCAGGTGCTTACCGGAGATTGGGAGCCGCTTACACCTTCGGCAGAGGAGAATAAGACTGTACAGGAAAGATCTGTGGCTGCACCGGATAAAAGCAACGCTGTCAATTTCCATATCAGCGATGACCGCTTGGGTGAAGGCTCTCCAAAAGAAAAATTCCAGAGAAATGTTGCGGCAATTAAGTTGTTGGAGCAGATCGAAGGTGAAAACAGATATGCTACACCGAAAGAACAGCAGATTTTATCCCAGTATGTCGGCTGGGGTGGTCTTGCCGATGCGTTTGACGAGAGCAAATCAAACTGGTCAGCAGAATATCACCAGTTAAAGGAACTGTTATCGCCGGAGGAGTACCGCATGGCAAGGGAGAGTACCTTGAATGCCCATTACACAAGTCCGGTCATTATCCGCCAGATGTACGAAACATTGGAGAAAATGGGATTTTCCAAAGGGAATATACTGGAGCCTTCCATGGGCATCGGCAACTTTTTCGGTATGATGCCGGATTCCATGAAAGAAAGCAGGCTGTACGGAGTGGAGCTTGACAGCATTACCGGACGGATTGCAAAACAGCTTTATCCGCAGGCAGATGTGCAGATCAAAGGCTTTGAAAAGACCGATTATCCGAATGATTTCTTTGATGTGGCAATCGGAAATGTTCCTTTTGGACAGTATAAGGTGGCAGATAAGCAGTATGATAAAAACAATTTCCTGATCCATGATTATTTCTTTGCAAAGACGTTGGATAAAGTGCGTCCCGGTGGTGTGGTTGCTTTTATCACAAGCAAGGGAACCATGGATAAGGCAAGTCCGGAGGTCAGAAGATACCTTGCACAAAGAGCAGATCTGCTTGGTGCTGTAAGACTTCCGAACACAGCATTTAAGGCAAATGCAGGAACAGAGGTCACTTCGGATATTTTATTTTTCCAGAAGCGTGACCGCATGGTAGAGCGTGAGCCGGACTGGGTACATCTGGGAGAGGATGCAGATGGCATTGCAATGAACGCTTACTTTGCAGAGCACCCGGAGCAGATCGTAGGAAAGATGGAAATGGTATCCGGTCCTTATGGCATGGAAAGCACCTGTAAGGCAGATGACAGCAGACCATTTGCGGAGCAGTTAGCAAAAGCACTTGAAAATATTACAGGACAGATTGATACGATTGATCTGGATGAGGAGCTTGCGGATGACATGAGCAGGCAGAGTATTCCTGCTGATCCGTCCGTTAAAAATTTCAGCTATACCGTAGTTGAGAATGAAGTGTATTACCGTGAAAACTCTGTCATGAAGCCTGTGGAAGTATCAGACACTGCAAAAGAACGTATCAAGGGAATGGTGGCAATTCGTAACTGTACGCAGGAATTGATTGATATGCAGCTTGAGGAATATTCCGATGTGGTAATCAAGGAAAAACAGGCGGAATTAAACACATTATACGATTCCTTCTCGAAAAAATATGGTCTGATCAATTCACAGACGAATAAGAGAGCCTTTAATCAGGACAGCAGTTATTGTCTGCTGTGTTCTTTGGAAAAACTCGATGATGAGGGCAATTTCAAGGGCAAAGCGGATATGTTCACGAAGCGTACCATTAAAAGGGCAGAGGTAGTCACAAGCGTGGATACCGCAAGTGAAGCACTGGCAGTATCTTTAGCAGAGAAAGCTAAAATCGACCTTGATTTTATGGCAGAGCTTACCGGAAAGGACAAGGATACGCTTACCGAGGAGCTTAGAGGTGTTATATTTCAGAATCCGCTTACCGATGTTTGGGAGACAGCAGACCAGTACCTTAGTGGAAATGTGCGTGAGAAACTTGCCATAGCAACCACTTATGCAGAAAATCACCCGGAATATGCCCCGAATGTACAGGCTCTTACGCAGGTACAGCCGAGGGAGCTGGACGCATCGGAGATTGAGGTGCGTATCGGTGCCACATGGATTGAACCAAAGTATATCAATGATTTTATGCGTGATATTTTCCAGACACCGGAACATTTATTCCGCAGGGATACGATTGGTGTGCAGTTTTCGGGTGTGACCGGAGAGTGGAACATTAAAGGTAAAAATGCTGATTTTGGAAATACGCTTGTAAACATGACCTATGGTACAAGCCGGGTAAATGCCTATAAGATACTGGAAGATTCCCTGAACCTCAAAGATACGAGAGTATATGACACCATTGAGGAGGATGGAAAGGAAAAGAGAGTCCTCAATAAAAAGGAAACCATGATTGCAAGCCAGAAGCAGGAAGCAATAAGGGAGGCATTTAAGGACTGGGTATTCTGTGATCCGGAACGCAGGCAGACACTTGTGGCAAAATATAATGAGCTTTTCAATTCCACCAGACCAAGAGAATATGACGGTTCGCATCTGAAATTTCCAGGCATGACACCGGATATTGAATTAAAGCCGCATCAGAAAAATGCGGTTGCCCATGTGCTGTATGGAGATAATACCTTGCTTGCGCACTGCGTCGGTGCCGGAAAAACCTTTGAAATGACAGCGGCGGCAATGGAAAGCAAGCGTCTGGGACTATGCCAGAAGTCATTATTTGTAGTGCCGAACCACCTGACTGAACAATGGGCAAGTGATTTCCTTCGGTTATATCCCGGAGCAAATATCCTTGCGGCAACGAAAAAGGATTTTGAACCTGCCAACCGTAAGAAATTCTGTTCCCGTATTGCCACAGGCGATTATGATGCCGTTATCATCGGGCACAGTCAGTTTGAAAAAATCCCGTTATCACAGGAAAGACAGGCAGCTACAATCGAAAAACAGATTGATGAGATCGAGCTTGCTATTGATCAGGCAAAAAGAGACAACGGGGAGCGTTATACCATTAAGCAGATGGAAAAATCGAGGAAAGCATTGCAGGTGCGGCTTGACAAGTTAAATGACCAGAGCCGTAAGGATAATGTCGTGACTTTTGAGCAGTTGGGTGTAGACAGGCTGTTTGTGGATGAGAGCCACAATTACAAGAACCTGTTCCTTTATACGAAAATGAGGAATGTAGCTGGTATTGCACAGACAGAAGCGCAGAAGTCCTCCGATATGTTTTCCAAGTGCCAGTATCTTGATGAGATTACAGGCGGCAAGGGTGTGACCTTTGCGACTGGAACACCGATTTCCAACAGCATGACGGAGCTTTATACGAATATGCGTTATCTTCAGTATGGAACGCTCCAAAAGCTGGGACTGGGACATTTTGACGCATGGGCGGCTTCTTTCGGGGAAACACAGACTGCCATAGAGCTTGCACCGGAAGGAACCGGATACCGGGCGAAGACAAGATTTGCAAAGTTTTTCAATCTGCCGGAGCTGATTGCACTTTTTAAGGAGAGTGCGGACATTCAGACACCGGATATGTTAAAACTTCCTGTGCCGGAAGCAGAGTATGAAAATGTGGTTCTAAAGCCGAGTGAGTTCCAGAAAGACATGGTAACGTCACTTGCGGAACGTGCCGAAGCAGTCCGGGACAGGCAGGTACAGCCTTACGAGGACAACATGTTAAAGATTACCAATGACGGAAGAAAGCTGGCACTTGATCAGAGATTACTCAACGATATGCTGCCGGATGAGGAAAATTCCAAAGCGTCAACCTGTGTGGAGAAAGCCTATAAGATATGGGAAAATACCAAAGAGCAGAAGTCAGCACAGTTGATTTTCTGTGATTTATCGACACCGAAGGGCGATGGCACTTTCAATGTGTATGAGGATATAAAAAATAAGCTCATGGAAAAAGGAGTGCCGGAGAATGAGATAGCATTTATCCATGATGCCAATACAGAACTTAGAAAAGCGGAGCTGTTTGCAAAAGTAAGAAGCGGACAGGTTCGTTTTTTATTAGGTTCCACCGCCAAAATGGGAGCCGGTACGAATGTGCAGGACAGACTGATTGCATTGCATCATTTGGATGTGCCTTGGAGACCTTCTGACATTGAACAGCAGGAGGGAAGAATCTTACGACAGGGCAACCAGAATGATAAGGTCAAGATATTTCGTTATGTTACGGAAGGTACATTTGACAGTTACTCGTGGCAGCTCATTGAGAATAAGCAGAAATTCATCGGACAGATTATGACCAGTAAATCTCCGGTACGAAGCTGTGAGGATGTGGATGAAGCGGCACTTTCCTATGCGGAGGTCAAGGCACTTGCCACAGGCAATCCCTACATAAAAGAAAAAATGGATCTCGATATTCAGGTATCAAAGCTGAAACTGATGAAGGCAAACCATACCAGTCAGAAGTACAGGCTGGAGGATAACATCACACAACATTATCCGCATCAGATCGCCATTTTCAAGGAGCGTATCGAAGGCTTTACCGCTGATATGAATAAATATGCGAAGAATAAGCCGGAGGATAAGGAGCAGTTTTTCATGCAGGTGGGTGGAAAGCCATACACAGACAAGAAGGAAGCTGGTACTGCAATCATAGCCATGTGCAAGGAGATTAAAGGCATCAATGCCAGTGCTGATGTGGGAGAATATCTTGGATTTAAGTTGAATGTAACCTTTGATTCTTTCAATAACAAGTTTGTGATGAATGTCAAAGGTGCCATGAGCCATCCGATGGAAGTCGGCTCAGACGCAATCGGAAATATCACAAGAATCAACAATGTACTGGAAGCCATGCCGACACAGCTTGAGGAAGCACAGACAAAACTTGCCAATGTGGAACATCAGCTTGAAACAGCAAAAGCAGAGGTAGATAAGCCATTTCCACAGGAAGCGGAGCTGGCGAAGAAACTGGAGCGTCTTGCAGAGCTTAATGCCCTGCTTAACATGGACGAAAAGGGCGATGATGCGATTGGTATGGATGACGATGTTTCAGAACCGGAAAAACCACAGAAAGATGTGAAAACAGTGGATAACAAAAATGATGAGGTTGCAGATATGCCAGTAAAGCAGAGCAATCTTGGAAAATTGCTTACGGATGGTAAGCTGTCAGAACGACCAGCAGAACGGACTTCATTGCAAGAAAAACTCGCAGCAATGAAGGCAAGAGTGTCCGGGACACCTGCAGGAAGGGATGCAGCAGATAAGACAAAGGGGAAGGAGGAAGTAATATAAATTTCATAATTTTTGTGTTGCAAAGCGGACATTTCCATAATAGAATAAAGGTAGAAAAGAATGCAAATTACATTGAGTAATAGGCAGAAGAACAGCCATACTAATAAAGGAGGTGTTTATATGGCAACTTCTAGTATCACGAAGAATTTTATCATATCCGGTCAGAAGCAGGTAGAGATGTTTGTCGATGCGATTGAAGCATCTGCCAATAATCGCCCAGTGCGTACTCCGGTATCTGCCAGACAGATAAAAGGAGAGGCAGAATTGAGAAAATTCATGGAAAAGAGGAAGAAAATGGATGTCAGTCAGAGATAATTATACAATGATTAACATCCGTGAGTATTTAGCTTTAGGAACTGATGAAGAGGTCGGAGAGCCAGCGCTTGTCAGATTGCTCTCCGATTTTTCATGTCCAAAGAATCCGGATGTTGAGTATTTTTTGAAGAAAAATGCAATCGAATTTACAAAAAAGAATCAGTCAGTTACATATTTAGTTTTTTCTAATGATGAAAGTGAATTGATAGGATATTTCAGTATTGCATTGAAACCTTTAACTGTAAGGGGAGAAACAGTAAGTAATACGGTAAAAAGAAAATTATTGCGAATTAGTGAACTAGATGAAAAATCACAGACCTATACAATGTCTGCATACTTGATTGCACAGCTTGGAAAAAATTTTACTGAGGGACGCAATAATAAAATTACTGGTGGAGAAATGCTCGAAATGGCATGGTCAGTTATAGAGGAAATGCAGTATATGGGTGGTGGTATGGTAGTATTTCTTGAGGCAAATAATGATATGAAGCTGTTAAAATATTACAATGACAACAGATTTTCGCAGTTTGATACTAGACAAACCACTTCAAAAGATCAAGAACCGCATGAACTTGTGCAGTTATTAAGACTGCTCTAATTGAATATTTTATAATAGCGTAAGGTGCATGGAAGAAGAAAACATGTGCCTTTTTTATTTTTAAAATGCCGTCTTGTGAATACAGGACGGTATTTTTCTGCTCAGAAGGGAGATAAAAGTATATGGCAGACAATAATACAGAAAAACAGCGTGTGCAGGAGCTTACGGATAAACTGGAACAGGGATTGCAGGACTTATTTAACAGTGACAGTTACCGGAATTATCTTAGCACGATGTCAAAATTTCATAATTACAGTTTCAACAATACGCTCTTAATTGCGATGCAAAAGCCTGACGCTACGCTAGTGGCCGGATACAAGGCTTGGCAGAAGAATTTTGAGCGTCATGTAAATAAAGGGGAAAAGGCAATCCGTATCCTTGCACCTGCACCATATAAAATAAAAGAGAAGCGGGATAAGATTGATCCGGTCACACAGGAACTTTTACTTGATAAGGACGGAAATCCGCAGAAAGAGGAAGTCGAGATAACCATTCCGGCATTTCGGGCAGTATCCGTTTTTGACCTATCTCAGACGGACGGAAAGCCGATACCGGAACTTGCCGCACATGAGCTTCTTTCAGATGTGGAAGGCTATCAGGATATGATTCGTGCGGTAGAAGCTATTTCGCCAGTACCGATTGAACTGGAGGAGATAGCCGGAGAATCCAAAGGCTACTATGACAGGGAAGCAAAGCGGATTGCAGTGCAGGAAAACATGAGTGAGAGTCAGACCTTAAAGACCATGATCCATGAGGTGGCTCATTCCAAGCTGCACAGCAAGGAAGTGGAGCAGGATGAGCAGATGCGAAAAGACCGCAATACTAAAGAGGTGGAAGCAGAGAGTGTGGCGTACACCGTTTGTCAGCATTTTGGTGTAGATACCTCTGATTATTCTTTTGGGTATATTGCAGGATGGAGCAGCGGAAGGGACACTAAAGAGCTTAGATCTTCCATGGACACAATACGGAGAACCGCTTCGGAGCTGATTACCGGGATAGAGGAACAATTACAGGAATTGCAAAGGGACAGGGAAGTATCACAGGAACAGACAAAGGTCTGTATTCTGCTTATACAGAATACAGACCTTTCAGAGTTCAGCCTGCTTGATGTATATGGCATGGACAGACCGGAATTGATGCAGGCATTGTCAGAAATGTCAGATAACGACAAGTTGAGCATACAGGCGTATTTGGAAAGCAAGGGTGCATGGACAACGGAAATCGGCAATCAGGATTCCAGAGAGTACGGAGAGTATCATCTGGATGTGCGTTATAACACGGATACAGGTGAGCTGATTGATATGAAGGAGAGAAAGGCGGTCTATGATAAGGCAATGGAGCCGATCTATGCCAATGATGTGGTTGTTAAGTTCGCTTCTGCCTTTGAAAGCGAATCGGAGGTCTTGAAAATCACAAATATGTTGAGGGAAGATGTCGGAAAAATGCTCAGAGATATGGTTTCTCTTGATGAAAATGAATGGGATGGCAATTACCTTTCATATATGGAAAAGCAGGGAGCGGAAATCACGTTACTTGCGTCCAGTAGTGAGGGATTAAATGGAAATATGCCGGATTTTTGGGATTATGAATACGATTTTGATGCAGGTTTGACGGATGTGGAGGAACTGACTGCCATGCAACAGGCAGAGCATATCATTAACCGATTGGAGCATGGACAGCCTGCCTTTTCCGAGGATGAAAGAAATCTGATTGTAAATTACGCCTATAGGCTGGGGAATATTGAGAAAACAAGGGAGCTTGCAGAACATATCTATGCACAGGAAGCGGATGGAAATCAGGATGTTGCATTAGCCATGATTGATGCACAGGCAGAAATCGACGCACTTCCGGATAGCATGGTAGGTGTATCTGAAATGCAGGAATATGGTTATACATGGAATGAAATGCTTCCGTTGACGCAGGAGAGAGCATTGGAGCTGTTCGACGATGATTTGCCTGTGTATCTTCTGCATACGGATGGTTCAGAGACTACCGTATCCGACAGAAAACAGATTATGGAACATGACGGGATGTGCGGAATAGAAAAAGGGGACTGGCAGAATGAACGGAAACTTCGCATGATGCAGGAAGAATTATCAGAGAGTGATTCCAACAGGGAAGCACAGCTTTTGTATGGAAATACCGATAAATATGGAATTTTCCAGTTAAAGGATGATCCGGAACTGGATAAGTTCCGTTTTGAGGGAACGGAAAGCCTGAAGCGTATGGGAATAACCAAAGACAATTTTGATGCGGTATTGCCGGAAAATTATAAACTGGTGTATTTGGGCGAATTGTCAGAATTGCAGGGACAGACGCAATCGGAAACACTGGAAGCAATCTATACAAAGTTCAATATTGACCATCCGGCAGATTACAAGGCACATTCCCTGTCGGTCAGCGATATTGTGGTATTACATGAGAACGGGGAAAACACCGCACACTTTGTAGATTCTTTTGGATTTACAGAACTGCCGAAGTTCATGCTGACACTGGAGGGCAAGGAAAATGAGATAGAGACGGAGCTTGCGGTTCATATCGCAGACCGTTATATCCTGATGCATGAATGTGATGAGGGATACGATTATTCCATTCTGGATGAACAGTACCATTTGCTGGATGGCGGTGTCTACGATAACCCGGATATTACCATTCGCAGGGCAATGAATATGGTGATTGCAGATTTGAAAGAACCGAGATTTTCAGTTGTGACTGAGCAATATTATCGTGATGAGTATTTGCAGGGCGAAGTATATGCTGGTTCAGAGGTTGAAATTGTAGATTATGAGGAACTTTCGGAGAAAGCCGAGGAAGTGGAACAGGCAGATTTGGAAGCAAAGCAGGCAGAATTTAGAGAGAACAATCCGGATGTGGTTGCAGATTTCCGGGCAAGGACGGAAGAATTGTTTCATAGTCTGGACGGACAGAGTGCAGATGATATTGAAAAGACGGTATATGCGTATGTGCAGTCGCAGATAGACGAGTATGGACTGGATGCACAGATTGTTGATGTGGTGGTATCCGGAAGCCGATGCAGAGGTATTGAGCAGGAAAATTCGGATTTGGATGTAGTTGTGGAATACACAGGCTCCACCAGAGAAGATGACCTTTTCAATATGCTACATGAGGACAGCATTTATATCGCTGGTATTCAGGTGGATATTAACCCGATTACAGAGAGCAGAACCGGAACATTGGAGACTTATCTTCCGGAGGTGGAAACTTACCTGCAGGAGAAGGCACAGCAGGAGCAGATCAACAATCAGCTTGTCACGCAGGGGAGAGAAGTGGTGCAGGAACAAAACGCACTTGTATCAGAAGAACAAGTGCTTTCTGAACTGGAAAAAGAGCCTGTAATTGAACCAGAGACAGTCCATATTACATTTACGGTTGCTGAGTGTGGGGAATTTCATAATATGGGTGAATACCATGAGGGCATTGAAACGATAGAGGAAGCTATGAAACTTTACAATGCCATTGATCCTTCCCGTATGCATGGGATTCCTTCGATTGGTGTAAATATGCACATTGAGGGGACTGAAGAATGGGAAGATGAGCAGGCAGACATTGTAAGCGGCAAGAGAATTGATGTGGATTTCCTGAATTATACACCGGAGCTTCGTGATACACCAAAGGTGCAGGACGCAATTAAAATGCTGATTGCGGCATATCCGGAGAAAGATTTGATTGATATGGAGACAAAAGAGCAGAAGATACAGACACTTGCGGCAGAGCTTGACCAGTTATCTTATGATATTGATACTTTTGAATACAGAGATTCGGTGCCGGACAGGGAAGCACAGGTTCAGATGATTGCAAATGATATAAGAAGTGGCAACGTAAAGCCATTACAAATTTTTTTGCAGACATCTATTGATGAGGGGATAGATGCAGACAGCGAAAGACAGGCAAAGGAATTGCTTGCAAAGCTGGCAGAATATAAGCCACTTGCCAAAATCGAGGAGATTGAGGAACAGAATTACAACATGATTGATGACAGGCTCAACAATGGCGTGGAGAAATTCAATCGTGAGGAAGAAAAAAAAGAACAGCAGGAAAAGCCACAGGCTCGTTCTTCCTTAAAGGAACGACTTGCAGCAAAACAGAAGGAAGTAGCACAGGGGAAAAGTAAAGATTCCAAAGAGCAGGATAAAACTAAAAAGACGAACAGGGAGGAAATATAGGAATATGAATAATCCATTTACGGTTGAAGAGACAAATCTGATATGCATTTTCCAGAGTGACAGCAGAACAAAAGTAATTAAGGATATTCACAAGGCAGTCGGGCATATCGACGATGATGATCTGGTGGAATTGTCGGTGCGTGTTGTGAAAAAACTGGAAAACATGAGCGATGAGGAATATGTCGGATTGGTACTGGAAGCGGCAGAATAAGGGAAGGCTCGCAGGTAGGTGTATTGTACGCCTTTCTGTGAGCTTTTTTCATAGGTGTTTTTATGGGACACCATGAAATCTATAATGAAAGCAGAAAGAGGAAAGGACGAAAATATGATGCACAGATTATATTATTGGATGTGGAAGTCGATTGGAGATAAAAAGTTTTGTAAGCATTGTTGCCTATTCTGTAAATTCTATGAAGTTTGCAGGCAGGATGGGGATTGTTCGTAAAAGATAAACCTGTCCTATAATATTCCCTATATGATACAAATGTGGTAAAATTTAGTCAAGTTTTTATCATAAGGGGGCGAGATATGTGCCAAAGGGGACGAACCAGAAATTAAAACTGTATTATTTAGCTCAAATCATGGTAAATAACACAGACGATGAACACGCAATGACTTTGCAGGATATAAAAAATGCACTTGAATATTATGATATTACAGCAGATAGAAAAAGCCTGTATGATGACATTAATGTACTGCGTGATATGGGATTAGATATTCTTGGAGAGCAGCGTGGCAGAAACTACTATTACCATGTGGGAAAGAAAAAATTTGAATTGGCAGAACTAAAATTGCTTGTAGATGCAATTCAGTCATCTAAATTTATTACTGCAAAGAAATCACATGAGCTGATTAAAAAGCTGGAGAGCTTTGCCAGTAGATACGAAGCAGCACAGCTTCAAAGACAAGTTGTAGTTGCTGGACGTATTAAGACCATGAATGAGAGTATTTATTATAATGTGGATGCAATTCATTCAGCAATCGCAACCAACCATAAGATACGTTTTCAGTACTTCCAATGGAATATAAAAAAGCAAATGGAATTACGGCATGACGGGCAGTTTTATGAAGTAAGTCCTTGGGCATTAACATGGGACGATGAAAATTATTATCTAGTCGGATATGACGCACAAGCTGAGAAAATCAAGCATTACCGTGTAGATAAAATGCGAAAACTGACTATCATGGATGATAAAAGGGAAGGTAAGGAGTATTTTAAGCAATTCAACCTTGCTGCTTATGCCAAGAAAAATTTTGGGATGTTTGGTGGAGAGGAAGAAAATGTGCGTATGCAGTTTTCTAATGACTTAGTTGGAGTAGTAATAGACAGATTTGGAAAGGACATTATCATTTCTCCAATAGACGATGAACATTTCACAGTAAATGTGAATGTGGCAATCAGCAGTCAATTTTTCGGTTGGGTATTTGCACTTGGTATGGGAGTGAAGATATTAAGTCCGAGCAGCGTGGTAGAACGCATGAAACAGGAAGTCGATGCATTGCATGAATTATATGGGCGATAATGAGAAGCAATGCTTGAGGAATACTGGTTTGATGAACCTGCAAAAATCGTGGCGTTGCAAGTGAAATGGGACACTTCTGGTCACAGCGTCCAGAAGTTATGAGAAATGGAGCGAGAGGTGGCTATATGGGAAAAGCGTATACGAAGAAAGAACATGATAAATGCAAACAGGTGGCAGAAGCATTTCAAGAATTATATGCTATGTATGGAGATATGTGCGTTTTAGATGCAGGAGATTTTGGATTTGTGCATCTGAAATGGTTCAGAGATGGTTATTTTGATGGAAATACTGTATATACGGATAGCAGAGAAATGTTTGATGACCTCTGGGAAATGTGGATGGACTATGTACTTTTGGCACCTGTGAAGGGAACAGATCGGGAAGAATTAGATTATGATGAACTGTATGCAGAGCTTCCAGAAGATAAAAAAACAGAGTATGAACAAAAAAGACAAGAATTATTAGAATTATCTGGATTGAACGATTGATGTTGTGGTTACTTCTGGACGCTGTGACCAAAAGCAGAAAGGTGGATATATGGGTAAACAAGCAGATATAGAACTACTCATGGATAGTTGGAAAGAAAAGCATAGAAATAAAGGTTATAAGCGTTTTATCAGAGATGGTATTGTATGTGAGGAACAATGGGAAAAGCAGCAGACTCCGAAAGTATGCTATTTTCTGAAAGAGGCATATACATCAAATGAGAATGGATATAATCTAGTAGAGGATTTGCATGATTGCGAGCAACCTTGGACTATGTGGAGAAAAATTGCGATATGGACACAGGCAATACACAATGCATTTAGTCAAAATATGTGCGAATACGATGAGGAAGTTTTGCGTTCCCACGAAAAAGAAATAATTGATCGGATCGCAGTAGTTAATGTGAAAAAGAGCAATGGTGAAAATTCGTCAAATTATGAGGATTTAGAAAAATATGCCATAGAAGATCGAGCCGAGATAAAGAGAGAACTTGAAATAATTAGACCAGATATTATCGTATGTGGTAATAATTGCAGTTTATTGAAAATTGTGTTAGGAGATGATTTCCATAATGAGGATACGTGGGATAATATGCTTGGTCTTTGGAAAGATACCCTTGTGATTGATTATTATCACCCAGCAGTACACTACCCTAATCGGGTAAATTACTATGCACTTATGTCGATTTGTGATGTCGCAAAAAGAAAATATGGAACACCATTTTGAGATACATAAATAAATTTCCGGGAGGATGTAGTATGGTTGAAAAATTTATAAAATGGGCAGAAAATGCATTGCAGGATGCTGAATTATCAAATGTTGTGGCACTCAATTTTAATCTGTATGAGGATCAAGATTCCTTTTGGGCAATAGAGATAGTTGGAACATCTTCATTTGATGAGAATGATGCAGATTGGGCATGTGATGAGGTTTTTGTAACGAGAGACAATCCATTTACATGGGAAGAAGAAACGGATTGCGATGCTATACTTGAAGAAGTGACAGAATGGATCGGAGATTTGATGGACGGTACTGTGCTTATGGAGATGTTGGAGAGACTTCAAGGCATTGGTGTTGGTTTTGTTGATGGGGATATAGAAATTGTATATAAGAAAGAGTAATTTTCACTTCTGGTCACAACGTCCAGAAGCGAATAAAGGATTGATATGATGGATCAGAGAGTGGATATTCCCTGTCAGGTATGCTTGGTTACTTCGACCAAAGGAGAGATAAGACCATTGTGGTGTCGCTATCAGACCGAACAGGGAGAACTGATAAAAATAAACATAGACGAAGTAAAACAGACTGGGAATACCGGAAATCTATTTTTTGAGTGTACGTCATACGGTGAAGAGAGAAAATCGATGTTTGTTTTGATGATGGATAATAGGACATTTCAGTGGAAGATAATAAGAATATTACTATAGGAGAAATGTATGAATCCGCCTGTATGATGAAAATACAACTCTACAATAGGGGAATAATCATACTCCCTTAATAAGAAATTTCCAAAATATGGCAGCTTGTCTACAATAGTGATATACAAAAGTTCCCCCAGAAGGGAGGTGTATATCATGAGGTACGACCAGATATATGATAGAATCAATTCGTTGTGCGAGGAGAGAGGCTGGAGCCAGTATAAGTTGATTCATGAAAGTGGAATACCGCAAAGTTCCTTTTATAATATGATGGACAGGCATTCAATTCCACAGTTAGATATGATTCAGCGTATCTGCGATGGCTTTAATATTACATTGGCGGAATTTTTTGCAGATAATGATGCAGAGTATGAAGAATTATCAAAGGATGATCTTTTATTTTTACATATTTCCAGAAACCTAAATGCAAATAGCAGAGATAGGGCATTGTCATATATGCAGGCATTACAAGATATGCAGCAGAATGAATAAAATCCGATGTTATCATAAGCAGATAGCACCGGATTTTTTAATTCTAAAGAGAATGTCGAGAGATTGTTGTTTTTTCTTCCTCTGGTTGTTTTTGAGACGGTTGTTTGTTGAGGTATTGGTTAAGAGTTTGCAATTTCTGTTCCATTTCAGAAATTTCTTTTTCGGCAGTTCTGTACGATTTTTGCAGTTCTGCCTTTTTCTTTTCCATAGTATGATAATCCGCACGCATTTGATCAAGACTTATGTTTTTCGTGTCTATTCCGGCTTTTTGAAGTACATTTTTTGCACCGTCATATAAAAGCAATTCGCTTTCGTGCCTTCGGAAATACTCGTCTGGATTTTTTGATTTTTTGGAGCGAACATGGTAAGGCTTATTTGCTTCAAATTGTTCTGCATATTTGATGAGTTCTGCAAAAGGTTTCATTTCATGTTCTAATGTCACAAGCTCTGACCGGACGGTAGTGGAAATGGTTCTCCTTTCTGCAACCTGTTGCTCTAATGCACTAATTGATTTTGCATTGGCGTATGTGCTCGCAGCTATTTTTAGATTCTCAATTTCTGCCCAGTGTTGCAATCCAGGACTCTCGGCGAAATTCTCAGATGAAGTATCTATGAGCTTGCGTTTCACATAATCTCTCTGCTTATATTCGGTACGTTTCTTGTCTCGTGTTTCAATACGCTCTTTGATATTTTCTCTTGTATAAGCATTACCTAAAGAACGGTTACTGCCACGGACAAATCTTTCAGCACCGGCAGGGCGGAAGGAAATATACGAAAGAGCGCCGTCCAGTTCTTCACCTTTAATTTCATATCCTTTTAGCTTTATCAAGCGTATAAAATCCTCGTAGGAATTAGATAATTTGATGGTTGCATCAATATCACGACGCAGCTTGTTCTTCCATGATTTTCCATTTCTTTCAGCTTCCCATTCTGTGTGCTTTTTGCCACGCTGTTGTCCCGGAATAATGGTAGAAAGTTGATGCTCATTACAAAGCTCATCGCTTAGTTTTCTTATTTGATAGTAGTTCTTTTTACAGGTGTTATATTTTTTGTGATCGATGTTATCGGTTGCACAGAAAATGATGTGATTATGCACATGATCTTTTTCAATGTGAGTTGCAATAACATAGGAGTATTTACCACCGAGAAGTCTGTCTGCAAGCTCTTTTCCAATCTGATGAGCTTCATCAAAAGATACTTCTCCAGGAGCAAATGATTGTATTAAATGGTGCGCTAGATTGTCTCCATTTTTTATATTTTTCCCATTAGCAAAAGCAAATTCCAGATATGCAGTCTGAGCAGAACAACCGAAAGAGGAGACATATAATTCTCCGTCGGTTTTATCCGGATTGCAGATGTACGCTATCGACTTATCAACGGTTGCTTTGATAGCATGGATTCGTGTGTATGCCATACTTTTTGCATCAGCTCCTTTACTTCTTTTATATCTTCAGAATATAAATTTCCAGTTGTGTTTGCTCTCTTGGCAATCTGGTTTAGAAGATTGCTGATCCGGGATAGTTCTACAGAGTAATCATGCAGAAATTTATAATCCACATCATAGACATATCCATATATAATCAGGTTTCTCAAATATGCTGACATACTGCCGAGGCTAGATAGTTTTGATTTATTCTTCAAAATATACATTTCATCATCACTTAGATAGAGTGTGATTTTATGCTTACGATTTCTATTTGCCATAAGGGTTTTCCTTTCGTTTTTGACTATGCCATAAATGGCAATTTTTCTAAAAAGGGGGTTAGGGGGAGTATCCCCTTACAAGCAAATTTCTGACGGTTTATCCGGGAGGATAAATTGCAGAAATGGGGGATGTGTACGGACACATCCAATGCTTGCTGTTCTTGTGCAAATCCCCATAGGAGATTTGCGAGTTTTGGCTGCATAGGCAGCCTGTCTAAAACTCATAGTGGCATTTCTGTCACAAAAATGCAGGAAGATGAGGAAAGCAGGAAAAGAAAAAACTGCCACAGGGCATAGTGATACCCGGTAACAGTTTTGCATTTTCTAAAGAAGTATTGTATTTTATCCAGATTTATTGTATCAGCAGATTTTTAGCAGGTCAACCATGTTGCAAGGGGGATTTATAGGACAGGTTTTATAGTAGAATGATAATGGGAGTAGAAACGCTTAATTTAGGTATTTTTTACATGGAGGATAATGGATGATAACGGTGGTAATACACAATCGGAATAGAATATTAAATGTTAGGCATCTGACGCAAAGTTGGATGCTTTTTTAATACTCCCCAATAGGGGGATAGAGTGAAGATTGAGAATTTGATCGTGGTTTTTTGTTATCCGGGAAAGGATGTGATTTGGTTGCACAAGAATCCACGACCACGATAGGGACAGGCTGTGCAAATTTTTGCACAGCTATTTTTTTGCATTGTCCAAAAAAGGACAGGCGGAACCAAAAAAGGACGGCGAAATGTTATGAAGCATTTGATAGAATGAACACAGAGACAAAAAGGGAGGTCTTATGATTCACCAGATAACAAGAGCAGAATTGATTGTAATTGCTGCTAGACTAAAACAGGCACAGGACATGATAGGCTATTCTGACGAGCGAATGGCATCCATGTTTGATATATCAACCGTTCAATACTCAAAAATCTTACGAGGACATAGCATGATTACGGAAGATAAGCTCATCATTTTGAAACAGGAAATGAATATAAGTCTTGATTACTTGATTACCGGACAGAGAGCTGGAAGAAATGTTCTCATTTCAAATCAGCCAATGACGGAAGTGGAATTTCGGATGTATATGGAAGAAATATCATATTATATTGAGAATCTTCCGGTAGAACTGAAGAAGGATAGAATGATGGAGATGATGCGTAGATTTTACAAAACTTTTAGCACATTGTGATGCGATTTCGTCATTCACAGAAAGCACACAAGGAGTTAAAAGTAACAGTTTACCTTGTGTGCTTTTATGGCTGATGAGGTCATGTATTTTATCCAAAAGGTCAGACAGTGTCTGACTAATTTGAACATTGATAATTGAATATTCAGATACATGCAGGACGTGTGGAATATGTGGAGCCACTATGCGGACACGCCATGAGAAGCCTGCTTTCATATATGAAGGTTCATGTGATGGAATATGGAAATAGATTCTATATTGAAACTAAGGTAGGGAGCGAGTAATGTCTGGCAAAATATACAGCAGTTGTATTAGGCAATGATACATATTTTTAATAATGATACTTCCGGAGTATTCCGGTCAACAAGAATGACGGTGCGAGACCGATGTGGGCAGAGGACTGAACTGCCACCTGTATGAATTTTTATATTTGTCAATAAAAGCATATTTAACGGTAAGTGTTCTTTTATTGGCAAATATGCCATGACGATAACAACAGAAAAAGTACATTTTCTTAGAAAGAGGTGAGCTATGGAAAAGAAAGTTAATAAGAAGGACTTCATAAGATACGATGAAGGTGCTGAGAGATATTCAATGAGCAAGCACAGCTTTATGAAGCTGGCGCAGGAAGCTCATGCGGTATATAAAATCAATCGTATTACGTTAGTGAATGTACCTATCTTTGAGGAATATCTTGAATCTTTTCGTGTGTAAAAACGATAGAAAAGTGGTTGCAAATTATTGTATATCAAAAAATTAGTTGACTTTTTGATATACAAGATGTATTATGGATTTAAGGTTATGAAGGGTAGGTGATGACGGTTGGCAAGAACCGGGAGACCACGACTGGAGAATCCTAGAAGTGAAGGTGTGTTTATCCGTCTCACAAAAGATGAGCATACGGATATAACAGAGTATGCAAATAATCATAATCTGACCATAACACAGACGCTTGTTCAAGGATTTTACACGATGGTTGACAAAGACAAGTCTGAGGACGAGTGATGGCATTTGTGACCTCTTTCTTTTAGAAAGGTGGTGCAATATGTCAAAATCAAGAAAAGATTCAAAAGGCAGAGTTCTTAGAAAGGGTGAAAGCCAGAGAAAGAACGATGGCAGGTACATTTACCAGTACACAGATCCAAACGGAAAAAGGCATGTGATTTATGCAAATGATCTATTGGAGCTACGTGAAAAGGAGAAAGACCTTATTCGCAACCAGTTAGATGGATTAGATTCATATTGCAATGGAAAAGTTACTCTTAATTATGTGTTTGATAGGTATATATCTACTAAGTATGACCTGAAAGAACATACAAGAGCAAACTATAAGTATATGTATAATCATTTTGTCAGAGATACATTTGGTAAAAGAAGAATTGACGAGATAAAGTATTCGGATGTAAAGTTCTTTTATTATTCATTGCTGAATGAAGCTGGAATAAAAGCAAATACCTTGGATAATATCCATACAGTTTTGCACCCGGCATTTCAAATGGCGGTTCGGGACAATATCATTCGGAATAATCCGTCGAGTGGTGTAATGGCAGAGATTAAGAAAAAAGAGGGCAAGAATAAAGGTATTCGTCATGCACTTACGCTGGAGCAACAGAGAGCATTTCTAAATTATGTTGCAAACAGTCCGGTATATGTTCATTGGTTGCCATTGTTCACAGCACTTTTTGGTACAGGTTGTCGTATCGGTGAGATGTTAGGGTTACGTTGGGAAGATATTGACTATGCAAATAAGACGATAAGCATCAATCACACTGCAATATACAGGTTTATGGAAAACGGAAAAAGTGAATTTCACATTTCTACTCCAAAAACTGAAGCAGGGATAAGGATTATTCCGATGCTTGATGCAGTAGTGCAGGCTTTTCGTGATGAGTATGAAGCACAGAAAGAGACTGGATTTAATATTCAGGTGGTCGATGGCATGAGTGGATTCGTTTTTTGCAATAAGGACGGAAATATTCATAAACCAAGCGTGATCAATCTTGCTATCAAAAGAATTTATGAAGCCTACAATGCCGAAGAAATTATTAAGGCAAAACGGGAATCCAGACGTCCCGTATTGATTCCACATTTCTCATGTCATCATATCAGGCATACATTTTGCACTAGATTTTGCGAAAATGAAACCAATCTGAAAGTAATTCAGAGCATAATGGGACACGCAAATATTGAGACAACGATGGATATATATGCTGAAGCGACAGAGATAAAGAAAAAGGAAGCAATGAAAGCACTGGAGAACAACAGCGATATATTTTAGGAAGAAGTCCTTGAAAGGACATTTCCTAGAACGTACATGACATCAAAACAGTAGAAATACATCAAATTGATTACAAATTTTTGTTTTTATTTGGACTTTAGTGGATTGTCAAGAAATGCCCAAAGCAAGACAATTTATACAGTAAGTACCAGTATGGACTAATATGGATTATCGACCATTAGGTTCCCGACAATGAAGACCCTGGAACCAAAGCGGGCTGAAAACAAAGCCGAAAAAGCAGCGGTAAATGGTTCTGCAGAGGCTGCAACCGTGTCCGCGCCAAGCGTACAGATTGATCTTTCCAAGGTGAAAATCGAGCCTTTGTTTGCAGATGATGTAGACTTTGAGACATTCAGCAAGTCTGATTTCAGAGTGGTTAAGATCGAAGCCTGTGAGGCAGTGCCGAAGTCCAAGAAGCTCCTGAAATTCACACTGAATGACGGAACAGACCGGAAACGCACCATTTTAAGCGGTATTCACGAGTATTACGAGCCGGAAGAGCTGGTTGGTAAGACCTGTGTGGCAATCACAAACCTGCCGCCGAGAAAGATGATGGGTATTGATTCCGAGGGTATGCTGATTTCCGCAGTGTACGAGTATGACGGACGGGAAGGCTTAAATCTTTTGATGCTGGATGACAGTATTCCGGCAGGAGCAAAGCTGTACTAAAGAGGTCATTTACTACAAAAAATCGCGTTACTACAACTTTTCTACAACTTTTGCGCGAGACCCTACGAAACCGGATGAAGCAATATGAAAGGCGGATCTGCTTATAAAATGCAGATTCGCCTTTCTTTTTACATCAGCTTCATGTTCACACTAATGTTTTTTGCCTTCTCCTGCATATTCTCTTGTGTGATATGGGTGTAGATGTCCATTGTAGTAGAGAAATCGGCATGCCCCATGACTTGCTGAATGAATTTAACATCGTTGGTGCTTTCGCAGAGCCGGGTACAGAAGGTGTGCCGCAAGTTGTGAACACTAAAATGAGGGAGCAGATCCGGTTCACGGTCTTCCAGTTCAGCCTGATCCATTTCCTCCATGTTGTAAGTTACGCTGATTCTCTCAATCGCCCGATTGATATTGTGGGCGCTCATGAATGAGCCGGTTCGGTTGCGGAAAACAAAACCGTGAACTCCTCCTAACACCAGTTGATCGTCTGGATACAATGCGTCGATGGTTTCAATCTGGAGGCGAAGCTGCTCGGCCACCTCTGGATAGAGGATAGGGATAATTCGTGTACCGCTCTCAGTTTTGGGAGTGGTAATGTGAAATCCGGCTTTTCCGTCAATGACCCGGTAGATTAAGTTGTGGTTGACCGAGATTGTGTTTTCGCTCAAGTTAATATCGCTTTTGGTAATGCCGGTACATTCTGCTACACGCATTCCTGTTCCAAGGAGCACAGTCATGATGGGGAGCCAATGGCTGTATGTAGGGGACTTGGCAATAAAACGCAGGAAATTCTGCTGTTGCGTTTTAGTGAGTGCGATCCGCCGTTTAGGCTTTGGAGCGCTGCCGTCCGTCTTGAGCTTGCGGTAAATGCCCTTGCTGGGATTTTTGCGGATGTAATCGTCGTCCACGGCCATTTCAAGCGTAGGGTGAACAATGGTGTTGATGCTCTCCAGTGAGTTGATAGCAAAACCGTGTTTCAGCAGTTTGGTATAAAACGCGAGAATATCACTTCTGTGGATTTGTGGCAGAGGCATGTTAGCGAAAGGCTCTTCTTTCACATAGAAGTCCCACAGGTAAAGATAATTTGCTCTGGTGGAGGGCTTCAGTTTGATGTTGTTATTCATGTAGACCTTGAACATATCATTCAGGGTAAGCTTCATGGCTTCCTGAGTACGGATGCCATCATCCTTATCTTTGTTGATCTGCTTTTCTTTGACACGAAGACTTGCGAGATCGGAGTCGTAAAGATATTTCTTTTTAGTGCCTAATTTGTAGACATACATATAGCTGCCATCTGCCCGTTGTGTTTCTCCGGGCCGAAGATTTCGTCCTTTGTTGTCTTTTCTCACTTTTGCCATTACTGGTACCTCCTGATTATAAAAGTGTAGTGCGCCTTACTGGCATGGTTATTTAGCCGGAAATATCATAAAGATATTCTTTGATACGCTGGACACTCCATAGGACACGGGTGTTCATGGTAATGCGTGCATTGGCAAGATCCCCAATCTGTACCGCAGTGTGTCTTCCACAGCACAACAGTTTGCAAAGGGTATCGGTATCAACAGCCAAGCACTGCTCCGGCGGTAGGTCATTCGGTTTTCTTTTCTCCATAATCGTCCTCCTTTTTTCGATTACAATGATCCCTTACGATTTGTAGAAGAAGGTTTTCAACAAAAACAATGAAAACGGTCTTGAGGTCAGGAGGTATTGAAAAACAAAAGAACTCTAATGGGGCCATTTCCTACGCCAGAACGGTTCTGCCGTGTATTTCAGGCTGCTGCTGTGCAGCACTTCGATTATGGGCGCGCTTCTGTGGTCATCGCACACTGTCCAGAATTCCTGTATAACTCCCCATAGAGGTTATGAACTTGTCAAGGTACTAAAAGAGCGTAGGGATCATCCGGTATTACCAAATGATCCGATACATCCTATAAATAGGCTGGGAAGAAAGAACTTCTGCAAAGAGGAAAGAAAATTTAAAGAAAATCCAAAAATCAATATATAGAATGTTGGAATTGACAAACACTATATATTGTGTTAAAATTGCAATGTAATTGATTTTTGTGCGTTGCCCGTCAGGGTACACAGGCTTTAGGGCTTGTGTTGCGGAGTAATGACTGCATTGCACACGCTGTTAATTTTGTACTTGTGTCAGTAGTATCACTGCGCCTTTTCAGGCCGGTATATTACTGGCTTTTTTATTTTACGGGATTTACCCACCATTGCGAGAATGACACCGGTTCATAGGCAACTATGGACACCAGGCTTTATGCCGTCTGTCATTCTCGCTTTTTTATTGCCTGTAAGCCTGAAAGGGCTTTAAGGATAAATCAAAACTGAGAAAGGCAGGTCATGTACATGAATGTGAAGCAGAAAAGAAAGCAGAATGGTCGGCGGGTCAAG